>Ga0206934_1220_pt1 | contig 14634 bp, 15 predicted proteins | sample Alteio_BWOrgHeat_16_FD_152932 | JGI IMG/M metagenome (GOLD analysis project Ga0206934, IMG submission 152932) | Enriched cells from forest soil in Barre Woods Harvard Forest LTER site, Petersham, Massachusetts, United States -... | ecosystem: Environmental > Terrestrial > Soil > Temperate forest >...
ACAAACCCATCGGCGTATTCATGCTGGCGGGTCCTTCGGGCGTCGGCAAAACCGAAACGGCATTGACCTTGGCTGAAGCTTTGTATGGCGGCGAGCAGAATCTCATCACCATCAACATGAGCGAGTTCCAAGAAGCGCACACCGTTTCAACGCTGAAGGGCGCGCCTCCCGGCTATGTGGGTTATGGCGAAGGCGGTGTGCTGACTGAAGCGGTGCGTCGCAAGCCTTATAGCGTGGTGTTGCTGGATGAAATCGAGAAAGCGCATCCCGATGTGCACAAACTATTTTTCCAGGTGTTCGACAAAGGCGTAATGGAAGACGGCGAAGGGCGCGTCATCGATTTCAAGAACACGCTCATCATTCTCACCACCAACGTCGGCACCGACTTGATCATGGGCATGTGCAAGGATCCGGAATTGTTGCCCGATCCGGAAGGCATCGCCAAAGCATTGCGTGCGCCCTTGCTCAAAACCTTCCCACCCGCATTGCTCGGTCGCATTGTGACGATTCCTTACTATCCCTTGAGCGATGACATGCTGGGTCGAATCATTAACCTGCAGCTGGGCCGTGTGGTATCGCGCGTGAAACAGAATCACGCCATTGATTTGAACTACACCGATGAAGTGGTGAAGTTAATTGCTTCGCGTTGTACGGAACCGGAAAGCGGTGGCCGCATGATTGATGCGATTCTCACCAACACCTTGCTGCCGACCATCAGTCATGAGTTCTTGAGCCGTATTGCGGCTGGCACGCCGACTGGTCGAGTGAACATCACGGTGGAGCAGGGTGATTTGAATTACGCGTTCCATTGATAACGGCCCTAAATTAATGACGGAAACTCGCTTCGACTTCGCTCAGCGAACGGAAAACGCAGTGCTTCTCGCATCCCGAGCGAGTCGCGCGTACCCTGAGTGGAGTCAAAGGGTGCCTGACTCAATTAATTTATGAATTCGCAAGTGCAGTCACCGCAGCAGTTATTTACCAGCGCGCAAACCGCGCATCAGGCTGGTCATTTCGATGTGGCGGAATCCGCTTATCGAGCGCTGCTGCAGCAACTGCCTAATGATGCGGATACGCTGCATTTCCTGGGGTTACTGCGCTTTCAACGCGGTGAGCAACAAGAAGGTGTGGACTGGCTCAGGAAGTCCTTGGCGGCGGCTCCGAACAATCCGCATGCCTGGAACAATCTCGGCAACATGTTGGTGGCACAGGATCAATCACAAGAAGCTGCTGCAGCGTATGAGCGCGCCACCGAGCTTGCGCCTGACTTGGTACAGGCTTGGTATAACTTAGGGATCTGTTATCGACGCAGTAAACGCATTGACGATTCCGTCAGTGCGTTTTGCAAAGCGGTGGCATTGCAGCCCAGCGATACCATGGTGTACGAACGCTTTGGCATGCTGTTGTACGGACTAGGCCGTTTCAAAGATGCGGCGGATATCTATCGCAAATGGTTGCAACTCGAGCCCGCCAATGCCACGGCGCGTCATATGCTGGCGGCGATGACCGGCGAAGCGGTGCCGGAACGTGCCGATGACGAATTCCTGAAACGCTTGTTTGACGGGTTTGCTAGTAACTTCGACGAGCAGCTTGCCGCGTTGGGTTATCGCGCTCCTGAACTGTTGGTGTCGGCGTTGGGCGATCATGTTCGCAGTGATGGACAGTTAGTGGTACTGGATGCAGGTTGCGGTACCGGCCTGTGTGGCGTACTGCTGCGCTCCATGACGCGTCACCTGGTTGGCGTCGATTTGTCGGCAGGCATGGTCGCCAAAGCTCAAGAGCGCAAGCTATACGATGAACTCGAGGTTGCCGAGTTATGCGAATTTATGCGCTCGCGACCGGCAGCCTTCGATGTCGTGATTTCCGCCGATACGTTGGTGTATTTCGGCGCGTTGGCGGAGGCATTCACTGCGGCACGTGGCTGTTTGCGGCCCGGCGGCACGCTGGCCTTTACCTTGGAACGCCTAAATAACCCCCCGGATAGCAAGGTTGGCTTTGCCATCCAGCCACACGGCCGATATGCACATACCGAGGAATATCTGCGCTCAAACTTGCAAGCTGCGGGGTTTAACTCGGTGAACTGCCGTGATGTGGTATTGCGTAAGGAACGCGGCCAGGATGTGGCGGGGTATCTGGTAGTGGCGAGCTAGTGTTGTCCCATAAGTAAGTTTCCGTTCGTGGTGAGCCTGTCGAACCACTCTTTAGCTTGAGAGGAGAGCCCTTCGACAGGCTCAGGGCGAACGGAATTAGATAACTTTTTTACGGGAGATCACACCAGGACTGGGTTGCCCATCAAACTCAGCCACACATCGGTGGCTTCTCGGTATACTTCGTTGCAAACTACACACGGTTCCGGTAGTAACATACTGATCTTACGTTCTTAGGTGTCGCCATGGCCCGAGCTAAAGTGGTCGAATTCGACTACTACCAATTCTTAAACTTGCTGCGTCGCGCCACCGATGCCGGTGCGCGCATCGACAAATCCAATGAGCGCTGGGCGAAATACGTGAAGGACAACGGTATTAACGAAGTGGCCGCGACGGCCATTGCCAAGCAGAAGTTTGAAAGCGCGGTGCCGGTGATCATCGCCGAAGGCAAAGACACCGATGGCTTATATTTCTATTCAAAGAACGACGAAGGCTGCTTGCGCCTGACTCCTCTCGATTAATGCTTACCTGGCCTACCTGCGCCAAGCAGTAAACCCAGACAGTAAAAGATAGGGCACACAACAATAAGGGAGCGGTAGCCATTATGGCGACGTTAACTAACCGAGCTGTTTCCTTGAAAACCCCATTGGGCAAGGACGTCCTCTTGCCGCAGCAGCTCTCTGGCAGCGAACAGCTGAGCCAGGCATTCCGTTTTGATTTGCAGTTATTGAGCGAGAAGGGCGACGTCAATCCAAACGAACTGCTCGGCAAGGATGTGACGGTCGCTTACGAGCTGCCCACCGGCGGCGGCAAACGTTATTTCCATGGCATCGTGAGTGAATTTGCGCAGTCGGGTTACCGTCGCCGCTATCACCAATACCAAGCCATTCTTCGTCCGTGGTTCTGGCTACTTACTCGCACCGCCGACTGCCGCATCTTCCAGCAAAAGACCGTGTCGGAAATTTTCCAGGATGTCGTCAAACAATATGGCTTCACCGACTATGAGCTGCGGCTGAAGGGCAGTTATCAAAGTTGGAATTACTGCGTGCAATATCGCGAAACGGATTTCAATTTCCTAAGCCGTTTGCTGGAGCAAGAAGGTATCTATTACTACTTCGAGCATCATGACGGTAAGCACGTGATGGTGCTGGCCGATGAGATCAATGCGCATGGCACCGTCAGTGGTTACGACAGCGTGCCGTTTTATCCGCCGGATGCGCCGGATGCACAGCGCGAGCGCGACCACATCAATGCCTGGGGCTTTACTCAATCGGTGCGCAGCGGCGCGTATGCCACCACGGATTATGATTTCGAGAAGCCGCGCCAGTCGCTGCTTAAAACCGAGACCATCAGCGCGCAGTACGCCCATTCAAACTTTGAAGTCTTCGATTATCCCGGGGAGTTGCCGGCGCTAACCGGCAGCGAGTCCACACGGGTTGCGAAGGTGCGCATACAAGAACTGAAGGCCGATGCGATGGTGATGCAGGGCGCAGGCGATGCGGCTGGCCTGGCAACCGGTTATCGCTTCAAGCTCAAAGAGTATCCGCGTAAAGATCTCAATATCGAATACCTCATCATCGGCAGCCAATTCTCGTTGACCAGCGATCAGTTCGACGCGGGGCACGAAGAAGAAGTTGAATTCAGTTTATCGCTGGAAGCCATCAGCACGCAGACCCCTTTCCGCCCGGAACGCCGTACACCCAAACCGGTCATTCAAGGAACGCAAACCGCAATGGTGGTCGGGCCTGGCGGTGAGGAAATCTACACCGATAAATACGGCCGCGTGAAAGTGCAATTCCCGTGGGATCGCTACGGCGCCGCCGACGAAAAAAGCTCATGTTGGGTGCGCGTGGCGCAGGTATGGGCAGGCAAGCAATGGGGCACGATGCATATTCCGCGCATCGGCCAAGAAGTGATCGTCAGCTTTTTGGAAGGCGATCCCGATCGTCCCATCATCACTGGACGCGTTTACAACGGCGACTCCATGCCGCCATGGGAACTGCCGGCCAACAAAACTCAAAGCGGCATTCTCACGCGCAGCTCCATGGGCGGCGCGGCCGCCAATGCCAATGCAATTCGCTTCGAGGATAAGAAAGGTTCGGAGCAGTTATGGATTCATGCTGAGAAGAACCAAGACATTGAAGTTGAAAATAACGAAACGCATTGGGTTGGGCATGATCGCACCAAGACCGTCGATCATGATGAGATCACGCACGTAAAGCATGATCGTACTGAGACAGTCGATAACAACGAGACGATTACCATTGGCGGTAATCGCACCGAAAGCGTAGCCCGAACCGAAACCATCACCGTCGGCGGCAGTCGCAGCAAATCGGTAGGCGGCGCTGAATCAGCGACGGTTGCGACGCAGCGAACACACACCGTCGGCGTAAACGAATCGATAGCCATCGGCGCCGCACAAGAGGTGGCGATTGGTGCGGCGCAATCAATCACCGTAGGTGCAACTCAATCCACCAGCGTCGGCACCAACCAGTCAGTGACCGTGGGCAAAGACGCGTCGATGCAGATTGGTAAGGATGAAAAGCGCGACATCGCTGAGAATCGCACCACGAACGTCGGCAAGGACGATAAGAATTCCGTTGGCAAAAAGTTTTTGCTGGACGCTGGTGATGAAATCGTTTTGAAAACCGGCGATGCCAGCATCACCATGAAGAAGGATGGAACCATCACGATTAAAGGTAAGGACATCACCATCGAAGCCAGCGGCAAGATCAACGCCAAAGCTTCAAGCGATGTTGTCATCAAAGGCAGCAAGGTCACGCAGAATTAGGAGCAAGCAATGGAAATGGGTGAACCTGCCGGCTTCGTGCCGATGATGACGCAAACCACCAGCCCGTGTTGGTTTTGCGAAGAAGAACCCAAAACCGATTTGACGAACGGTGAAGACGAAAGCCCCGCTAGCCCTGAAGGTCAAACCGAAGGCGCGGAAAACGGCGAGTCAAACGATGCATCGGTGTTAGGTAAGAATTTAGGCGATAGGCCGACCTGGAGCATTAAGCACAAAGTCGATCCGGAAGATCCCATTGCGGCGGGAGAATCGACGAACATTGTGCCCGCAGCACATCATCTGCTTCCTGGTGGCGCTTCAGTCAATAAAGCCACTGGACTGCATAAGTACATGCTGTGGAAAGGTAAGAATTCATTGGGCTTGAGCGGGCCGATTGGTTACGACATTAACTCAGCGCCAAACGGTGTCTGGCTGCCCGGTAATTACGCTGTTCGCAAAGACACCGTGTTCAACAAAACCTGGGGCGATTTCAAAGACCCGTTCAAGAACGCGTACGCAAGAGCGGCCATGAAGAACGCCGGCAATCTACAGCTGCATGATGCGCATCCCGCGTACAACAGCAACGCGAAACAAACCTTGCTCGATCTTGCAAAGAAGCTAGATGAGATGTGGCAGGATCGCTCCAAATGCCCCGTCTGTAAGAAAGATATGAAAGATAAGAATCGGCCACCGTACGGCTTGGTCGGCAGACTCAACATGCTCTCGGGTGAACACCGCAAAACGTTGATCTTCCCGGAACAGAACCGCAAAGCAATCAATAGTGGCTATGTCACATCGAGCCGCGTGCTCGATGTATTCGGCTAATCGTATCGAGGACGTATGGGCAACTATTCAGTTATGAAACGGCATTTCCCGCGATCGGATACGGTCACGGGCTATATCGAAATCGAAGAGTGGGACGTAGAAGGGTTTGAAGATTGGGGCGTGGGAAGAATAGAGCGTTCGCAACCGCAACTGCCGGTAGTGATCAACGTCGTCGCGCACGACGGTTTTGTTGGCGTACCGCATGATTTTCAGGACGACGTCGTCCCGCTGATGTCGGCACGAATGAAAGAAGCAATCGAATCTGCGGGCGTCGATAACATAAAGTTTTTAGGCGTGACCCTACGCAATCCCGCGACTGAAGAAACTTACGACTACTTCGCTTTCAATCTCATCGGCCTCGTCTCTGCTGCCGATTTCAGTCAATCGCAAATTACCAGCCACGACGGTGACTTCGTCGGCGACAGTCAGGTACACAACTTAGTGCTCGACGAATCCAAGACTCGCGGCTTACTAATGTTCCGCATGAAGGAAAAATTCTCGACGATATTGGTTCATCGCAAAGTGCGTGAAGCTATCGAGAAGCGCGGCATCAACACTGTTGGGTTCATGGCGCCGGAAGATTACATGGCGATTTAGGGCGTCTCAGAGCAGTGTTAAAGATTAATGCTGCTTCTCATGCGGCGCGGTCATCGAACATTCACGTAGGCCGTTTGTCGACTCAAATATCACCGTAATGGTGGTCTGACTTCGCGACTCGTGTGCCAGAACGCCAATATTTCAACAGCATCCGCCGACACGCGATAGTACAAATAATAATGAATGCGGCTAAGGTGTAGCCGACGCACTCCGGCAAGCTTCGCATTTCGTGCTCTCGCACCTATGCCGGGTTGAATTGACAAGAGAGAGAAGGAGCGTTCCAGTTCTTCTTGAATTGCTCCAGGAGCGAATTGACGATTCTGAGCCCACCAACCAGCTGCGTCATCAATCTGCGCGGCAGCACTCCGTGTGATCTTGATCCGCAAGGGTTTCCTTCAAGCTAAAGGCGACGAAGATTTTCCAATATCTGTTCTGAGCTAACGAAGTTGCCACGATCCGCTTCAGAAATCGCTGCCAGCAACTGTGCTTCTTCTTCTGCTGAAACAACAAAGGTCTCATCGTTCTCGGGTACGAGCACTGTCACGGCTGCGCCTTCACTCAAGGCGTCACCTGCTACAACTACTTTCCCGTCGACGACTTTTCCAGTGGCCACTTTCATGAATGGGAATACTACTCTCGCAAAATAGGCTGTGTCCATTAAAGCCCAACGCTTTGCGAGTTCATCGTGCCGGAAGGCTGCATGGCGATTTGGCACGGCAACCCTGACTGATCCGGTCCCGCACCCATCAAATTGTGCGGGGTCTTGTCTTTTCCGGGTCAGAACATTGCTTACTGCCGAAGGACTGGCTTTAATGGCAGGCACTCTACGGAGGTAAATGGTCATGACCGAAGTCAGTAGTGAGAAAACATTGCAGTTGCTCGCCGTAAGCAAGCCGGTACTTGCTAAGCGATTTGGTGTCACACGCCTCGCGCTTTTTGGATCAACGGTGCGCGATGCCGCTCGTGCTGACAGTGACATCGATGTACTGGTTGCATTCGATGGACCGGCCACCTCGGCGCGCTACTTCGGCGTGCAGTTCTACCTTGAGGACTTGTTGGGGCGACCGGTTGATTTGGTTACCGAAAAAGCTTTGCGTCCCGAATTGCGCCCTTACATCGAGAGTGAGGCGCGGCATGTCTAACTCGCCGCGTGAATAGCATTTCTTATTCACGGTTACTGGGTATTGATGACGATACGTTGTGGAGCATCATCACCACTGACGTGCCGAAGTTGTTGCCGAAGTTACGGGTATTAAGCGATGGGAGTTAATGGATGGAATACCCTCGAACCCGCTCACCCGAATTTTTTTCCACGAATGGCTGTCTCAAAGTATGACTAAGAAGATCAATAGCCTAATCGTAGTTATGCTTTCTATGGCCGTTCCTTCCGTTCCCATCGGATGCCTTGCTCAGGGTGCGATAGATGCTTCATCGCTATATGAGAAACTCAAACCATCTGCGTGCGTTTTATTGTCGTTGGACGCTAATGGCAATGAAATAGGCTCGGGTAGCGGAATTGTCGTAACCAACGATGGGAATGTCATGACTAACAGGCATGTCATCGACGGCGCAGCGCGTGTGAACCTTGAATGCGGAGGAAAACGCGGTTCCGTCAAGACAGTAAAGGCGCACAAAAAAGACATTGACCTGGTTGTTCTGGATACTACATTGACGAATTCTGTTCCGATCGAGATCGGTGATGTAAAAGCGGTGAAGCCTGGAAGTGTGCTTTTTGTGATTGGTAATCCATTTGGACTAAATGGAACAATCACGGCAGGCTTGTCTAGCGGAATTCGCGCGATTGAGGGCGTTGATTATCTTCAGCTGTCCGCACAGATTAACGCCGGTAATAGTGGCGGCATGGTTGTCAATCAAGGAGGGCAACTGATAGCAATTGCCACAATGAAATTAAACCAAACTGAAGGCATCGGATTCGCAATACCTGCTTACTATGCCTCCGAACTGGCGACTTCTAATTTGCGTCTTGGTGATATGCCACCGATTGGCAGTACAGCACTGGAACAAGAGCGCACACTGCCTGCAAGCTCTACTTTCAGTTTTCGAAATATTCCCTTCGGCACCAAATGCCGGCAACTTGAAGCGCAAATACAGAAGTCTGTGCTCCCCATACATTGGGACCAGACAATTTGGCTTGATGGTATACCGCAACCTCTTATGGGCGAGGAAGCCCAAATTATTTACAGATGCAGAATTGGATATTTTGTAGAGGCAGAATATCACTTAAGCAATACTGGAGGAGCTGAATACTTCTTGCGAATAAAAGATGTGCTTGGACAGAAATATGGCGAACCTACAGTGTCGGCCGCTAAACGATTGACGAACGGGATCCGTTACCATTGGGAAACTGTGGATGGAGGTGCTATAGATATGGAGATGTCGTCACGAACGACCGCGTTCATGACTAATTCTCCCGATAAATTTTTGCCAGATGGTGCAATAGTGATCTACTCAGACACGAAACTAATTGAGATGACGAAAAAAATAGAAACTCTAAAGGCATTCAGAGAAAACGACTTGTAGTTAAATTTGTAGAGATATTATCCCGATAATCTCTGTTAGGGGACTATGCAAAAAGCCGACATAGATTCCGAACTTAAGGAATGCGCTTTCGAATATTTTTATTGGTTCTCGCGATTCGAGTTCGCTCTTAAAGAAAACAAATACCTAAAAGACAAGAGGGCCGGGGCAGGCGCAAAATCGAATTGGGAGGAGTTTAGACTTAAGCATCAGGGCAACTACGTTGCTTCAAATGAAGCTCGGCGGTTAGTCGATCTTCATCCGAAAAAACAGATCGTGGCCGAGAATGGAGGATTGGAATGGAGGCCCGTGGGATTTGATCATTGTGACCTTGAGAGCGATCTTTGTAGGGTAATAACAGCGCTCCAGACGGTTAGGAACAATTTATTTCACGGTGGCAAACACGGTGATGTAGATGTGGATAGCAAAGACCGTAATGTGAATCTTCTAACCTGCAGCAAAATAGTGCTTGATCAGTTAGCCGAAATGGCAGGTTTCTTAGGCGATTACACGCGACACTATTAGCGCATCTAAATCAAATAGCTCGTTCATTTATGGATGAGAAGCAACTATTTGGTGGGATAGATGCTAGGCCGTCGTTCAGGAATTGCAGGAAGCGACTTCCGTCTCCTGCTTCCAACGAAAAATCAGCCACTCGGACGTCCATGATCGGAACAATTGGACCTATTGTGCGAATGCCCGCTCCTGGCGGCAGCAGCCATCACCCCATCCCATTCTTCTCATTGTGAAACAACGAATCACCCATTCGACAGACGTTCTTGCCGTCGAACTTCACATCGAACGAATACAGCTTGTATTCGCATGCGCCTTTGATCTTGCTCCTCATCACGCCCATTGTGGAACCGGTCTCATCGCTGGTTCTAGAACGGAATCTCGTCAGATCTCGACGATACTTCCAAGATGCGCCTTTCTTTGAATTCGAGATTTTTGCCAGTTGCGTTCTCGAGATACCTTTTAAACCAGTTGCCGCGGTTATGAATACCGGCACAGCCGTACAACTGGTCATTCTCCGAGTATCCTTTGGTTATGCGTGAAAAATCGTTCTCTGTGAGCTTGTCTGCTGTCTCGCTTAATCGCGTCAAGTTGGCGATCGCGTCTATGTAGTTGCGAGAGCTAATAAAAGTCTCGATAAGCACCTCCTTTATTCGCCCTGCCTGACGCACTTCACCCAGTAACGCTTTTAAGACCTCCGAAGCGGCCAAATCAAATTTCTCGGGCTTGCTCTTAAGCGCCTGGTGCGAGCTAATAAATCCTTCTGGATCAAGTTTGCCGATCTTTAGGCAAATGATCGGAATGCCGCGACCAAGCGCGTAACCGACCTCTTGGTTGGTCCAAACACTTTTGTGAAATTTTTCCGTAAGAAGCACGAGCATTACTTCCATAGTAGCCAAGCCATTTAAGATTTCCTTTTGCCACTCCTTCATCGGCTTAATTGCATCGTGCGCAACAAATGCGGATACACCGTATGCCTCTAGTGCATTGGCAAGTGATTGCGCAGCCAATTTGTCTTCATCCCGATGACTAATGAACAACCGCAGGGCATTGTTTTTCCACAGCCCGACATCCTGTGGTCGGGCAGTTGGATTACGCGAGAATGGAACTGAGGCTTGAACGTGCGGGTCCGATTCATCTTGAGCATTAACATACACGGCGCGGACGTATTCATTCTCCACCTCCGGCGTGGCCTTGTTCAAATCCTCTTGTACGCGCTTCAACATCACGCTTTGTTCATCGAGATCGATAAATCTTAGCGTCTCTTCGGGAATAAAAATGTATACGTCGTGACCGTACGTACCGCCGTCCCAGTTGTCATAGGCAGTACCAGTTTCGATGTATAAACTACATGCCTCTATGATCGAGCACAGCTCAGTTTCACCGCGCCGCTCATAGTGACTTCGCAAGCGCCTTAACGCTGGTAGGAGCTTAGGCGGAAGTGCAAATTCGGTCATGTGCTATACGTGTTTAAGGGAGTCATGGAACGTCCGCTTCCTAAATTGCGATCCGTCCGCGACGAAAGTGGTATTGGCCAACAGTCGTCATCACCCCATCCCATTCTTCTCATTGTGAAACAACGAATCTCCCATTCGACACACATTCTTGCCGTCGAACTTCACATCGAATGAATACAGCATGTATTCGCATGCACCTTTGATCTTGCTGCTCATCACGCCCATTGCTGAGCCGGCTTCATCGCCGGTGGACATCATGTACTTCGCATCTTTGGTCATGGGCATTTGACCATCGCATTTCACTGTAGTCGGACCTGATGAGGTATTACTCGACATGCCGATGTTGGGATAGGGAATCGGCACTGGACCGGCGGGCGTTGGTGTTTTGCACACATCAGGAAAGATAGGGCTTTGTCCGCTGCTACCTTTGTGAGCGACACCACGACAGTTGGCGTATACGGTTGCCATTGTTTATCCCTGAGTTGATAACACTGCGCAGGCGCGCGATTCGTGATCCGAGGCGGACCATACCAAAGCAGGTGACTTGCGGTGTGCTTTGATCAGCGTCTCAGCAGCCAGCGCCAATAAGACTGCACCGCTCGCGGCACCCGTGTCACCAAAGCAATCCGCCGGATGTTGCATCACCATATCGGGCGTAAACCAATTTGAATGGCGCAGGCGCGCGACGCCCCATAGTTTAGCGTCGAAGCTTTCGCCGTTGAAGCCTGCAAAGGTCGTGGCGATGGGTGTGCTCGGGTCGCTTAGCTTCGGGCGAAGCTGATCGAGTGCAAGCGCAAGCCCTTCGCCACGCGCGGGTTCGGTGCCATAGCGATGGCCTGGGTCTTTCACCGATGCAGCACCTTGAACAAACACAACAGGCCGGTCGCTGGGTGCATGGGTCGAGAGCACAATGAACGCTGCGCCTTCACCCGGAATAAATCCGTCCATGACTCGCGAGCCTAAAATTCTTTGCTCGGTATCCAGTTCTGCGAGCAGACGTAAGTCAAAAAAGGTATCGACGCCGCCGACGATCACCGGCTTGTTGGGTTCGCGTTGCAACGCGTCGAGTGCCGCCTGCAAAGCAATTAACGCAGCAGCGCGTCCAAGTGGAAAGACTTGGCTTGCTTTGAAGTCCAATGCCACGTCTGAGGCCTTCGCTAAATTCGGAATGAAGTCGTTCAACCACGCTGATGTGGCGGGATTGAGTTGCGGCATGCCGAGATAGAGCGCAACAGGCTCAGTGATGCCGGCCGCAATACCGGTAAGCATCGGCGCAGCCAAACGCAGCATGCGTCGTGCACGAGGAGGCAAGGGCAGTGCATCCAACTCGGCGGGCAAGGGCGGTAATGCATCCTCGGGCACTAGGCCCATTTGAATCGGCTCGAAATGGCGATCCATGACATGCGAACTGCCGATACGCGCGATGCCCGAACGCACGCTTGTCCACACTTGTTCCGTGCCGCGTCCGGTAGAGCACAGCACAGTGCTTGCAGTGATCACTGCACTCATGCGCGGCTCCTTGCACCTGCCAAATTCACCGTGACCTTTTCGACCTTGAGTGCTTTGCGGTCGCAAGGCAAGGCCGCACGCCAGGTAAAACAGATGCGATTGGCGTCCGGTTCGATCAACAATGTTTCAAGGTTGGCCGGTGGCTGTTCGTTGCTGCCCGCGACCATGATATCAATCGCCAGACGCGGCGCCGGCAAATTGAATAGCAGCGGGCCGTTGGCGCTTGCGCCATGTACTTCGATGGGCTCGCCACCTTGTAAGTAACGATCGAAGCACAGCTCCGGCACAGCGCAATGAAAGAACCGTGCATTGAAATCATCCGGCAAATAAGGCGCACGCTTGGTTTGCCAATTGTTGTCGTACGTACCTGCGAATGTCCGACGCGGCAACCACGACGGCGCAATCGGCGCGAAGCAAACCGGCGTCGCTTCATCGCCTAAACGATCGAAGCTTTCACGCGGATCAATGAGATTGGGGGCAAGTTGATCTGCGAATTCGGCAGGCTTGCGATCGCCGAGAAAGCCGCAACCTGCGGGATTGCGTTGTTCGCCCGATGCATGATCGCCCTCAATGAAAATGCCGCCGAAGGTTCGTTCCCAAGTAAGCGGTATCGACATGAAGGGGTCGGGTGAAGAACAACCGCGACCGCCTTTCCATACTCGATCGCCCACTACACGAATGTGTTTGCTGCGTTCCGCGACCTTCACGCTGACGAATGATTCGGTAACGGGCTGACCTTCAGCTGCCCACGCTTGACCGACTAGCAATACATCCGTGCCCGGCTTGCCCAGATGCATTTCTGAACATGCTTTGAGACTGGTGTGAACGGGATCGCCGTAATACTCATCGGCCATCGTGACCGGTACTTGTTCTTCCGCAAGCGCAATAGTCGGTTGCAATGTCGCTGTACCTTTCACAATAACGTACAGCGTATCGATGCCTTGTGCATTGGGTAGCACGGCGATGCTTGCGGCAAACGGTGTATGGTTGGCAAGTTGCAGCATGTTTTATAACTGGGTTCTATAACTGCGACTGACTACGCGAGGCGCTCATCATGCGGCGCTGAACGGCGGTGAAGGCGCGTGCAACGACGTCATATTGTCCTTCGCTGCGTGCAGCGAGTTCGTAGATATGTTCCGCTCGGCGCAGCATCGGACCCGTCTCAACCATCGTGACCAAGCGACCTAAGCTGACAGGCGCGCCACGCACGTAGCGCTTGCCGGGCTCGAAGTTCGCGCGCACAGATTCCCAGTGCGCTTTACACGCGCTTGCATTCGGCAGCGGCCACAATTCATCTTCACTAGGCACTAAGTTCGCGTTGAGATCGTCGGCTTCGAAGCTGGGTGCTTCGCCATCTGGACTATCGCTCAGCATCAAATGATCGCGCTCAATCTCCACGCCGACGATGGCGCAATAGGTTTCACCGGCGACGCGACTGAGCACTTCATCAGCGAGCAACTCCAATATCACCTCGACGATTTCAGGTGTGCCTACATGCGCTAGCGCGCTCACTGCCGCTTTGCCGCAGTTCGGGAGTTTGATAGCGGACATGATTACCGCGTGTTCCGGCGCACCGCCAAACATCGCAACGGCGGGCCACAACGTTGCGCATTCCGCAGGCGCGCTTTGAATCATCGCCAACGCCGCGCTCCACGCTTGCGGTATGCGTGCACGTATGCCGGTCTGCGCCGCAGCTTGACGCACTGCAACGTGCTCACTTTGTAATCCGGCTTCGACCCAGCTCTTGGTGTATTGCGCGGGTAAATGCGCTGCTGCGCTCATCGCGATCACCTGCAGGACTGGGTCATCACTGCCATACAGCTCACGCAGTTCCTGTCCTAAGGCTGCGCGCTGAAATGCTTTCAGCCGACACAGCGCGGCACAATGCTCGATATCTTGTTTAGCCAGCATGCTTGCGATGGGCGCAAAGCGGCCGGTGAGCTGCGCGACTTCAATGCCGCGAATCAGCGCGGACAACTTTTGCTGCGATGCTTCGCGCAATGCGCGCATGAGTGCGTTTTGTGCTGCCGGACTTGCGTCATTGACCAGCAAGTAAGCAGCAACGGTGTTGTAAGCCGGCTCTTGATGAGCGAGCGCCGGGATGATGAGTTGCTCGAGTGCCGTCGCGCCGCCGATAGGTACGCCCTCTAGCGCACCATGTAAGCGATCTTCGCTCCATGACCAAATCTCATCGAGATTGCGCGATGACGGCACCATCACCGTGGTTTACAAAGGCGCAGCGAATCCGCTTCCTGCCCGC
>Ga0206934_1221_pt1 | contig 14574 bp, 13 predicted proteins | sample Alteio_BWOrgHeat_16_FD_152932 | JGI IMG/M metagenome (GOLD analysis project Ga0206934, IMG submission 152932) | Enriched cells from forest soil in Barre Woods Harvard Forest LTER site, Petersham, Massachusetts, United States -... | ecosystem: Environmental > Terrestrial > Soil > Temperate forest >...
TCTAAGCCTTCCAAATCCGATAAATCGCTGAGATCAGATAAATCTGGTAAGTCAGGCAAATCTTCCATACCAGGATAAAATTCCTCTCTGCCTCTGCCAACACCCTCTCCTTCTTTTAGACGTTGTATATCTAAAGGTTCTCCTCCCAGTATGACAATAAAATCAGAAATGTCCTGTAAAATACTATCAACATTAGTTTCAAACTGAACCTCCGGAGGGAAATCCGTCGCTGATTGTATATCATTAATAACGCTATTTGCTACTTGCATTGCGTCTGTTTCAGTTTTACCACACATGCGTTCGATGTGTTTAAGTTCTTCTAGCGTACTTCCGCGTCGTATGAGAGGAAGTGAGAAGAGATCTTTATTTTCCGAGCCAATCATTCGTTCAACAAGGTTATTCACTTCGATTTTTGTAAAAGCAGACATTTTACCTTCCGATGTTTCTGCTTCATAAGGCGCACTGATTTCACGTTGTTTGGCAACCTCACGTTCTAAAAGTGCAATTAATCCTGCAACCCCTCGTTCAAATGGCTTTAGGTTTTCAGCAGTTTGTAGGGCATTCACTAAGATATTCAAATCTTCATTTTCAGGAGGCGCTGGTAATTCATAATTAGGCGTTCCAAATACTTGTTGAAACCGTTTTAAACGCTTATCCATATCGACAAGCTTGGCTTCAGAAGGCGGTTCAATCTTTAAGAATTGATTTAAGCGCATTTTTTTAACGGGTTTAGGGGACGCATAAAACATTTCTGCTCTTACAATTTTTGATTTAAAAAAGATATGTGCCTCCCCAGGGCGTTGATCTTTCAGATCTAATAAATCAATTCGCGCGCGCTTATCGACCGAGGCACTCCGAGTATCCATATAATTCATGGTTAAACTTCCAGAATCCATCTGAAAGCCACTGACATTCGTGACATAAGCTTCACCCGCTACTTTATTAAAAAATTCCCAAGTTTCTTGGGGATCTTCTAATTTCATACATATTTTCACGTTACAGTTTGCACCAATAGACGCGGCTTCTTCTTTAGAGGCTTTTTGAAAAGCAGGTAAATCTTGTCCCGCGAACACGGCTGAAAATCCAAGAGATCGAGCTTGTGCTGGCACAACAGCAAAGCCTTCTACGGCATAATAACCATACTCATCCATAATGCAAACAAACGGTGAAGGAGAATTCGTTGGTTTACGAAGAACCACATCACGATAATCCCCTTCCACTTCTTCCCCCAACCCTGCTGCCATCATGGCTTTCAGTGAGGCTATGATGACTTTCCCTAAATTGGATAATTCTTGTGGAGACTTTTCTAAAGCTGGCAATAAAACGACCATAATACGACGGTTTAAAACCACATCTTTAAAATCAACCTCTGCTAAATTCGTTCGAATAATATGACCATAGGTATCCGCCAAAGAACCGAAGGTACGTGTTAATTGCATGGTAATAAATCCATGTTGTTCACGCACTTCACTGCCTTGATTTCCTTTTTTCTGCCGAGTAAACCCCGGTAAGTTGTTTAGATACGCGTTTAAAGGTTCTAAAATTTGTTTGGGATAGGGTTCTAATGAAACACTATGGGTATCATCAATCGGAAATTGTTTATCAATAACCATTTGTTCTAATTTCTCAAGAAGAAAATAATCACGGATACTATTAGCATCTAATAATATATGACCAGCATCCCGCATCACGGTTAATACTCTCATCAATGATTCAACAAAGTTGATGGCACGATTCGTCCACATGTCATCATTGCCCCCTTGTTTACCACTAGACATAAGGCTGACAACCAAATTGGACAACATGCTGGATGAACCACGTGCAAATGGATTCATGGTATTAGAAAGACGGGTTTTTTGAGGACCTATAACATCTCTTGCACCGGTCATAAAATTAACCAGTAACATATCATCTTCACGTCCCATACTTCTGACCATAGAAAAAATTTTGGCAAATAGACTGTTATCCCCTTTACCATCGATATAGATAAACCCACTGGCATGTAATAAAGAATTAAACGCGATGGAAACTAATGCTTCTGTTTTACCACTTCCGGTAGATCCAAAGATAAGAACGTGTGTTCTTAAATCATCATTTGAAAGCCATAACTCCTGCCGCGTTGCACGATCATTGCCAAAAAAGGAAATACCTTCTCCCATTTTTGGTTTATTACTTCCTGGAATGGGATCATTATAATCTTTAGCGTTTGCAGATCTTGGAATACGAAAAGGTAAGGTGTTTTTACGAGTGATTGAAAAAAGTGTTAAACCAATACAAATAAGTGCTAATAAATCGACTATCATGGGAACAAAAAAGCCAGTCGCAATGCTCATCATACAAATGACCAAAATGACTTCTGGCTTTGCTAAAACTTCTGCAACACGAACGCCTAACGGTCGCGTATCTCGCGCCAGTTGTCTTGCACCCTGTTCGTGTTTTGAATCAACGCCTCGTATCATAGCCTCTCCAAGGCGAACACACCGAAGGCCGCCCCTACGGTCATTGTCCTTCGGAAATTGTTTCCGCCTCTTTTAAAATTTTCTCTCGCTCTGCATCATCCGGGATATAAACAATTTCAGATAATGCAAGCTCCAATGCATTCACAGCATCAATAACCATTGGGACACTCAAGGGTTTTTTTAAGGCAGATTCCGTATTCCAATGTGCAAAAATACCACCCACTTCAGCACCGGGGGTTTGTCGTCCCACATTATTAATGACATACCACAAACGCCTGTCTAAAGGTTTTATCCACAAGAAATCAGACGAGGCTAACACCCCATCTTCTCTCGCAAACATCAGCATGCTAATAAAAACTGTAAATTCATAAGCATGTGCCTCACAAATTTTTTTCACATTGCTTGTGTTAATGTATTTTTTCCACAAATCATCCGCCCCTGTGCAATCCAATGCTCCTTCCGCCGCAGAACTGGCCAATTGATAGACCATGTCCTGTGCTGTTTTGGTGTTTCGAGATCCCCGAGCTGCAAAAATGGCAAAAATAGCTCGACGATAAGGTGCCATAGCCTCTACGCCTCGCCAAACACGCCCTAATTGAGCAGCAAAAGCCCGTTCAGTTCTAAGGCGATTTAAGACGACTTTAAACTCAGGTGCTTTAATTTTAGCAAAACCAGAATCTTTGACTTCAGCAAAAGTAACTTTAATAAGATTATTCTTTTTAGCAAATTGCATGGGTGTCATCGCCATGGCCCAAGGACCTGAATCTAAGTCTTCTTCCAATAAGTTTACGGTGCTGATAATTTTAATTTGAGGCCAATTTCCCTTCTCATTTTCTCTTAAGGTATTCATATTGTAACGATGTTTAAGGCGTGAATGAACGTGGGTTAAATAATATACAATTCCCATAGTTGCTAACAAGAAACTGAAAGGGTACATTAAGTAACGCCCTACTCTATCACTTAAATAAAGTGCCACATCTGGAGTAATGTTTCCGGGTGTTAAGCTTTTGGCTACCGCTAAATCTGAGGTGGTTCGAGAGATTAATTCTTCTATATTAAACCACTCAGGAGGAATAAAATTAATGGGTAAAAGGCTTACAATAAATTGAATGCCTGTTAATTCATAAATCCGTAAATAGATGAAAAATACTTTGAGTTGATAACTTGCAAGAAACCAAACGCCCGCTCCAATTAATACTACTAAGAAAATTACCCACAAAACAAAATATGAGTTATCTTTTCCAGGTTCTTGTCCGCCGCCTTGCTGTCCTGCCATCAGTCGTTCAGTAAATCATCTAAAGAAATAGCCTCAGGCGAAGGAGCCTGATGCAAAAATTCATATAACACATCGGTTGCACAGAGTAATCGCAATGAAATAGGTGTTGTATTATCCCATTGAACCACAACACCCAATTGGGCACTTTCTGATCGTTCAAAAGTTAACCCTAGTCCATATCCCATACAGAAGGAACATAGTTGGTCTGCCCGCCTTAAAATGGCTGGTAATAACCCTGTTTGGGAAAATACCTGCTCATGGGCAATCGTCTCCCCTTTTAAGGTATAACGACATCCCATGGCTTTCGCAACGGCAGCTAAATATTGTGGAAGATCCATAATCCCTCTCTAGGGCCGGCACAGAGACCGGCCCCTACATTGGTCCAGCACAATTGTAGGGGCCGGTCTCTGTGCCGGCCCCCTACAGATTTATTTTAGTCGATTTAAGGGGTCAAACACAAAAGACATGAAATATTTATCTGGAACACTATTATACTAAGTTGACAAGCAATGTGCTTGGTTGCTTCAATGACTACAAGAACCTGAATTATTATCAATTGCATCTTAGGCTGATTATCAATGCGAACTCTGATTACTGTGACAATTCTATTTTTAGCCATCACTGGCTTGCTTTGCACCTCTGGGTGTAGTGTCTTTCGAAATGAACCTTGCAAACAACACCTTAAACGATCTTGTGATGAATGCAATGAAGAACCCCCTGAGGCTACAATTTGTAATACCAAGGTCGAGACTGACCTTCTAGCGGCAGCCACCTCTATAGAAAAATCTTTAAATACCTTAGCTGCAGCTCAAGAAGTCGAAAGTCCCCCGATTATTAATACTGCACCTTTAATTACACCTGAAGGGGGTATGGGTGGAAGGGTTGATATTGATTGGACTGGGCCTGTTGCGCCTTTAATTAATAAAATAGCCAAAATGACAGATTATCGAGTTAAGGTTCTAGGTAACGAACCTGCTATACCTATCGTCATCACGATTACTGCCAAACGTACCCTACTTGCAGAGGTACTACAAAATGCAAGTTTTCAAGCTGGTAAACGAGCTCATATTCTTGTTTTTCCCGAAAACCGAGTCATTGAACTGAGGTATTTACCTGCATGAACAAGTGGGGTTTTTTTATCCTCTTTACATTATTACTCTTGGGTTGTGGTAAGAAATCAATCCAAAACCCAACTGAAAACCTAGATTCTCTAAAAGAACTCACGAATGACACCTGGGATAAAAGCAAAATTACAGGGATTCGAACTCAAGGTCTTAGAGATGCTGCTTTAAGTGTGGGTGCAAGAGGTGGCCTTGCTTGGCGAGCAGAGCAAATTAATACTGTTTTGTTACAACATGAAAAGATGTTAAATCGAGTATTTAATTTTCATGCGATGTTACTCGATAAAAATGTTCTGCCCCCGGTATTAATTGAGGGCCGTAATACTTTAAATCTGACAGGAACCGCGGTGATTCGAATAGCCGATCGTACCTACCAGATTTTAAGTCAAGCAAAATTTGTAACAGCGCCCCCAACATGGCGAGATTTTTTATGGCTTTCCCATAAAGCCCCTGAAGCTCCTGATCGCAGTTTACTTCCTAAAACACGAGAAGAACGTTTTATTTGGAAAAAATTCACTGAGGAAGGATGGAAGGCCGGGATCCAACAAGCTGAATTAATTTTTAAAGAAAATATGGGTCGTTTAAAACGGGACTATGAAGGAATGATTCGTTATCGTACACTCCTGGCTCAAAACATTGTCAGTCCTCCCTTTGTTGCAGAACTTGACATGGGTATCACAGGCGGTGGATCGAACTTGACAGTGAATGATCGATTATTACGAATCACTGCTTTCCCAGCCTTACAAGCTGAAAGCAAAAATTGGAAAACTGAGATTATCCCTTATGAGTGAATTTTTAATCAGCGATGAGCCTATACGATTTACAACAGAAGCCTTGGATAGAATGCTTCTTCATTGTGTAAATCATGAAGCCTCCGATATCACACTTCAAACCGGCTCTGCGGTTCTGGCAGAAATCCATGGTCATTTATACCCTATCACCACTCGCAAAATTACCAATACAGAAGTTGGTGATATGTTAAATGCTATCTATGGTTCTAATGGGACCACACAAATTTTCAGCGGAAAGGATGTTGATACCCATTATGAAATCCGCCCTAATCGAGCACAGCGATTTCGATTTCGAGTCAATGGAACAGGATGTCAAGTTGAAGGTCATGACGGCTTGCAAATTACCATACGAACCATTCCTACCACACCACCGGATATCTCAACCATGAGTATCGAAGAGAGCATTTTAAAAAATATGGCGCCTGAGCAAGGAACCGTGGTTGTCACTGGGCCAACGGGTTCTGGTAAAAGTACACTCTTAGCTTCTATTATTAAATCCTTGGCAGAACAACCCGATGGCAATCGCAAAATGTTAACTTACGAGGCTCCCATTGAATTTGTGTATGATATGGTCCAAATGCCAAGTTCAGTGATAAGCCAAGCTGAAATTCCAAGACATCTACCCAGTTTTGCTGCGGGTGTGAGAAATGCCTTGCGTCGTAAACCACGATTGATATTAGTGGGTGAAGCACGAGATCAAGAAACCATCAGTGCAGTGATAGATGCTGCTTTAACTGGCCACCCTGTTTATACCACCCTGCACAGTAATGGGGTTGCTGATGCGGTACGTCGTATGATTTCTACTTTCCCAGCCGAAGAACGCCATGGACGTGCTCTTGATATATTAGAAACCTTAAGATTAGTAATATGGCAAAAATTAGTACCGAGTGCTGACGGAAAACGGGTTGCACTGAGAGAATTTTTGGTTTTTGATGAAGAAGTTAGAGATATTTTAGTTAGTACTGAAGTTGATCTCCTGGCTGCTAGAACTCGTCTACTCTTAAAAGAACGTGGGCAGCCTATGCTGGTAGACGCAGAGCGAAAATTCAAAGAAGGCCGTCTCCTAGAACGCGAATACCAAGTTATGGTTGCTCGAGCTAAAATGTTAGATAAAGATGCGGGTTTAACAACCTAGCCCTCATCTCTAGAGAGTTATAGGAGAAAACAATATGGCATCAACCGGGGCACATTGGCGAGATTGCGCCAGAACACCGCGATTTTTTTTCATGGACGCCTATGCGTTCTTCCCACTCTTTCTTTTTGTACTTCATATTCGACTCTGGACTTTTTTAACAGCTTTGGGATTCATGGTATTTTTTATACTTTTAGAAAGATTTAAATTTACCCTCCCCGTTTTTGCACGATGGGTAAGAAGCACCTTAGCGGGTCCTTTGCGAGTTGCAAAACCTTCGTGGAGAATGTAATGCCACAAAGTCGTTTAGATCTCGTTGACAAGCAAGGTGAATTTTATCGTAACAATTTTCGCCGCCTTATAAAAATAACTTATATATTCATTATTGTTATTTTCTTGTTACTTGCATTTATTTTTTACCAATTTTTTACAACACTACCCCCTAAATATTTTGCAACCACACAAGATGGTCGTTTGGTAGAAGTTATACCCTTACCCAGGGAATGATCCTGCATTATGCGATATCTAATTATATTCTAAAGAAAGAATGAGGGAGTCTAATGAAATTACCCATTGGTTATGATAATTTTCAAGAAATTATTTCTAATAAGTTAGATTATGTCGACAAGACATTATTTATCAAAGATATTATTGATGACTCTGCAAAAGTTGTCCTCATTGCTCGGCCAAGGCGGTTTGGAAAAACCTTAAATCTCTCCATGCTGCGCTATTTCTTAGCTTCTGAAGTTTATGGAGAATCTACCCAAGGATTATTTGATGGACTCAAAATTAAAAGTGAGTCTAAAGAATATCTGCAACACCAAGGACATTATCCTGTGGTGTTTATCTCATTTAAGGATGTCAAAAGTAACAATTATAAAACAGCTTATGCCAGCTTGTGTAAATTAATAAGCAGGATCTATCAGGAACATCAGCCTGTTTTACTCAGTGACAAAATATCCAATCATCAAAAGAAAATATTTGAATCAATATTGGAAGAACGTGCAACAGAAGCAAGTATTCAATCATCACTATTAGATTTATCTCAGCTTTTATATACTTACCATGGCGTTAAACCTTGGCTTCTTATAGATGAGTATGACACACCCATTCAATCCGCCTATTTGGGTGGATACTACGAGGAGATGATTGGATTAATAAGAGGGATGTTTGGCGCAGCGCTCAAAACAAACCCTTACCTGTATAAAGCAGTTTTAACCGGCATATTACGGATATCCAAAGAGAGCTTGTTCTCAGAGTTAAATAACATCAAAGTATACTCGATGCTGAATGCGCGCTATGGAAACTATTTTGGGTTTACAGAACCAGAAATCACAACACTGCTAACAAAATCAGCATTATCTGTATCAGCGGAGGCTATTCGTTCTTGGTATAATGGTTACCAAATGGGTGAAACAACAGTTTACAATCCTTGGTCAATTGTAAACTGTATTCAAGAAGGGGGCATATTAAAACCTTATTGGGTTAATACCAGTGATAATGCTTTAATAAAAACCTTATTAATAAAATCCAGTGCTGAATTTAAAGAACAGCTTGAGATTCTGTTAGATGATCAGCCGATAGAAAAAATAATTGATGAAAACTTTGTCTATGGAGATTTGATGGGCAATAAATCCGCTGTCTGGAGTTTATTGTTAATGACGGGATATCTTAAGGTTACCTCAAACACTGAAACAGAACAGGGATTTAATTGCTTTGTCAAAATCCCTAACCGTGAGGTTCGTAGCCTTTATCGACAAATCATTGAACAATGGCTCTCTAATGGCTATGGCGTAGATTTTTATAACCAATTCTTAAGAGACTTGTTAAGAGGACATACCGATGGTGTTAATGGGGGCCTAGCGTGTATCATGGAGCAAACGGCTAGCGTGTATGATTTATCCAAAGAGCCTGAGGCTTTTTATCACGGATTGTTGCTGGGATTAATCGCAAGTTTAGACAGAGCCCACTATGAACTTAAATCTAATAGAGAGAGTGGGGCGGGTCGTTATGATATTGCCATTATTCCTAAAGACGTCTCAACCCCTGGGATTATTTTAGAACTCAAACGCTTCGTAAAACTCAAAGGAACTGAAAAAGAGATCGAAGTTCTACTAGAGCAGAATGCCAGAGAAGCTCTTAAGCAAATCGAACAAAGAAACTATGTTGCAGAGTTTAAAAGCAGGAATATACAACGTCTGATTAAAATGGGATTAGCGTTCTCTGGTAAACAATTTAAATTATTAAGTGAGGAGGTACCCTTATAAGGTACCCTTATAATTTATTGTTTTTATAAATTTGTCCAGAATCCAGATTTGACCCCTTATAGCTGCCGCTTATATTCTATTTCGTATTTTAAAATGCTAATACCATTTGGAGATTGCGTCGTAGGTACCCGCAAGATAAGTAATGTAATATTCACATTATCCACAACATTGGTTACCACGTTACGATAATTAAAACCTAAAGGAACTTTAACTTTCCACAAATAACGATTAGCAAACGGCCCTTCTTTTAAAATCTCAGGGGCCGCAACAGCCGCTGATACCAACACCAGTTTGTCTTTTTTTAAACGATCCAATACTCCCACATTATTAATAGCAGTCAAGTATTCTGGGTATCCTTCCGGTGTAAAATAGTCTTTAGCATCCTCCAATACTCTCGAGTAATTCATAAAATTAAAAGTATGCGCTGCCATCATCGCTTCTACCGTCCAATTTAGAAGCTCATTGGAAGCAAGATTGGGTTTATCTAAGGGAGGCTCTTGCAAAATCTGACCCTGTTCTGTCGCCTGAAAATACGCAGGTGGAGGAACGGATATGGTATATAAAAATATATTTAATATTACGAATATAACAACAAGGCCTCCTGCTAAGCTCGCAAGCAAAAGCAAAGATCCTATACGATCGTGATAAAAGCGCTCTCTTTCTTCAACAGGAACATTTTCTTCTTTTAAAATTTCAGCTTCGTCTTTTAGAATTTCTGCCATAATTTAGCCCTGTACCTGAAACACCAATTGAGCTATGGCAATGCCATATTGATAACGCAAGGTGAACCCTCGATCAACACGCATTAACACTATCCCTTGTTGCTTTATTACTTCATTTTCAGAGTTTTGATAGGTAATGGCGAGTGGAATTTGGATATCCCAACTATAAGGTGCATTTTCAGCCAATTGCCCTTCACGAGTAAGTAAGGGTTTACCAATCACCTCAGAAGATATCACTTGTTTCTTGGCTTTAACCGCTTCTAAATTATTAGATGCTTTAAGTGCGAGCATAAAATCAAAATGTCCTTTTACTGTAAAAAAGGTTTGTGCATCCTGTAAGACTTTACGATAAGTAACGTAATCAAATGAATAAAGTGATAAAACAGACTTAACTGCCCAATCTAACACAAAGTCAGAGGTTTGTAAGGGTTCATTGAATGGTACAAGCTGAATGGGTTTTCCATCCGGTGTGGTTGGAAAATATTTAGGCAGCGGTGGTGTTTTTGATTTGTAGTAGACAAATCCAAGTAAACCAATGATAATTGTCAACATTAATAGGATGCTCATACATACGCGATGATAGCTTTCCCAATAAAACTGATTACGAATTAAAACCCGCTCTAGACCTTGCTTTGCCATATAGAAATATTATAGCTAGTTTCTCACAAAGAGTTCTACTGCTATACTATTGATACGTTTAAATATCTACTGATTGATCAATCATTGTACTATGTCAAACAAACTGGGATTATATGTAATATTTATTTTATTAGCAACGCAAACCGCTTTGCTCTGTTTTACATACTATCAATATGCGTCTCGTACTCCCGGGAAAAATTTTGGGATTTATAACAGTGTCTCTTTTCCCATTCAAGCATTAGAAAGACCGAATGTATCTCCTAAAACTTTAACCCGCTGGGCAACACTGGCAGCCACTGCTACATTTACCCTAGATTTTGTCAATTATGAAACCCAATTAGAAGCTCTTCGCGATTATTTTACATCTGAGGGTTATACCAACTTCCTCAGTGCTTTAAATGACGCTCAAACTATCACGAACATTATTGACAAAAAATTGGTATTATCTTCTGTCGCTGTGGCACCTTCCATTATTTCATGGGAGGGATTAACACAGGGCAACTATTCTTGGCAAATAGAAGTTCCGGTTTTGGTAAGTTACCTTAGTGCAAGTGCTAATGTTAAACAAACAAAAATTATTTCGCTACTTGTTACACAAGTCCCCACAACAGATGCACCCAAAGGTATTGGTATTGCACGATATGTTACCTATGATATCAGCCTAAGTGATCTTTCTGGGTAGCACAACCAAGAGAAACTGTATGAATCGAATTGTAATAGTTGCTATATTATCTTGTTTTGTAACCATCGCTTTTGCAGCGGATGATACTTATCAAAGCTATAATGCACTTATACACCCAGCCCCTAAACAAGCAGCAATACCTGCCGTCGCCCCTGATATATCCACTGCAAACGAATCCAGTGAGGGGAGCGAAACGACAGCCGTTGAACCTAAAAAGAAACCTCCCTCACTTCGAGATCAAGCATTTAAACAAATGCTTGATAAAATTTCTCCCTTGACGCCCGATCAAATTATTCAGATGCATAAAGAGCAAGATAAAACTCAACGGGCGGTCGCAACCTTTCCCAATACACCACCACGCCCAGTTTCATCAACATTAACGGTTGATCTTTCCCCAGGCTTTACACCGCCAATCATTCGCTTGGCTGCAGGATTTGTCACTTCTGTCGTATTTGTAGATTCCACTGGACAATCTTGGCCAATTGCAGATTATAGCTTGGGTAATCCTAAAAATTTTAATATTCAATGGGATAAAAAAACCAATACTCTCTTTATTCAAAGCACTTCCGCCTATAATACAGGTAACTTGGCTATACGCTTGGCAACCTTGGATACCCCTGTTATGCTCTCTTTAGTGTCTGGACAACGAGAAGTAGATTATCGTATTGATCTTCAAGTACGAGCTCGGGGCCCCAATGCCTTAGCACCCATAGTGGATGACACTCTGCCAAATACACCGAATGCCAGTTTATTAAGTATATTAGATGGCGTAGCGCCTCCGGGTAGTACAGAATTAGAAGTGTGTGGTGAATTCGGACGCGCATGGTTGACTAAAGGAAAACTGATTTTTAGAACTCAACTTACTTTATTATCGCCTGCTTGGAGTGAGACAGTATCAAGCCCGGATGGTACCCACGTTTATGTAATGACACCGACCCCTTTGATACTAGCGTCTCAAAATGGTAAGCCAGTTAAAATTGAATTAAGGGGCTTGTAACTATGGCAAAAAAAAACCTAGATACAAAAACTCGCAACCTCCTAATAATTGTTATCGCCATTATTGTTATCACTCTCATTACTATTTATTTTGCTAAAGGAAAAACTACTACAGCAACCACAGAATCACGTACCTCCGCTGTTCCCACAATTACGGCTATTCCAGGCGGTGTTACTTCGGAGAAATACCAAGAATTACAAGAAGAAGAAAATCGCCGACGCACAGAAGAAGCTAAAAAACAAGGCACAAGTGCTGTTGCGACTATCATTGGCAGTCGAAATAAAAGTAATGAGCAATTTGGAATAGAAAACCAATTTGGATCTTGTAACTGTCCTCCCGCAAAATCACAAGGACCTATTTCTGAAATAGATCCTGAACTGGCAGCAAAGCTCATTAAAGAAATTGAAGCAAATCCAGAAAAAGCCTTAGCACTTTTAAAAGCAAATCCTGGTCTTGCTAAAGCATTGGCGAAACAAAATCCTGAATTGGCACTCCAGCTGATGGCAAAAGATCCTGAAATGGCTAAAATATTTTTGCGTGAAAGTCCTGAAATGGCAAAACTTTTAGCAGAAAAAAATCCAGAGCTTTTTAAAAAGCTCATGCTTGAAAATCCGGACCTTGCTGCACAACTTGCAAAAGACAACCCAGAACTTTTTAAAAAACTCATGCAAGAAGATCCCGCTTTTGCCAAAGCTTTAGCGGCTTCCAATCCTGATCTCGTTAAAGAACTGATGAAAAATGACCCCGAATTTGTGGATGCTATGGTTAAACAAAATCCAGACATAGTTAAGGAACTGATGAAAAAAGATCCTGAGTTTGCAAAAACCTTGGCAAAAAACAATCCTGGTACAGTTAAATCTCTCCTAAAATCAGATCCCGATTTTGCTAAAGTGATGGGTCGCAATAATCCAGACATGATTAAAGATTTAATGAAAAGTGATCCTCAATTTGCCAGTGATTTAGCAAAACAAAATCCAACGCTTGTTAAAGAACTCATGAAAAATGATCCTCAATTTGCCAACGATTTAGCAAAACAAAATCCAGAGATCGTGAAAACTTTAATGAAAAATGATCCCGAATTTGCTAAAAGTATGGCTCAAAATAATCCTGATATGATCAAAACCTTAATGAAAGATGATCCTCAGTTTGCCAATGATTTAGCAAAACAAAACCCAGCCCTCGTTAAAGAACTGATGAAAAATGATCCTGCCTTTGCAACGCTCATGGGAAAACAAAACCCGGACATGGTTAAAACTTTAATGAAAGGCGATCCCGACTTTGCTAAAAGCATGGCTAAAAATAATCCTGATATGATTAAAGATTTAATGAAAGATGATCCTCAGTTTGCCAGTGATTTAGCAAAACAAAATCCAGCGCTTGTTAAAGATCTAATGAGAGATGATCCCGCTTTTGCAGCAATTATGGGAAAACAAAATCCAGATATGGTTAAATCTTTAATGAAAGACGACCCTGATTTTGCGAAAACTATGGCCAAAAATAATCCTGATATGGTAACCGAACTCATGAAAAATGATCCCGCTTTTGCTAAAGAACTTCTGCAAAAAAATCCGGGATTAAGTGCTATTCTCCAGGAAGCAATGGTAAAAGGTGCAAAGGGAGCAGCAGCAGCAGGACAAAAGAAAGAAGAACCCACTCCACAAATTCAATTGAATGAAGCCCAACAACAACAATTGGCTGCTTTAATGACCGCCATGGATAATCAATCCAAATCCTTGTTCCAAGCTTGGAATGAGGTGATACCCCAACAATTTGCGGCAGGAGAATGGGCATCCAAGAAAGAGGGAGAAACAGGTTCTGGGGGCAATGGAGGGCCTGGAGGAGGTACTGAAGGGGGTGGGAAATCAAAAGGACCTGCTGTTATTAAAGCAGGAACAATTTTCTTTGCTGTATTGGATACTACAATAAATTCTGATGAACCAGGACCTATCATGGCAACTATCATAGATGGAAAATATAAAGGTTCAAAAATTATTGGTACCATGTCGGTTGCCACCCCACCAGGGGGTGCATCCTCTCCTTCAAAAGTAACTCTTAATTTTACAACGATGAGTGTGCCTGATGCACCCAATAGTATTGGCATTAATGCTGTTGCCATCGATCCTGACACTGCGCGAACTGCACTGGCAAGTGATGTTGATAACCACTATTTATTAAGGTATGGCACCATGTTTGCTTCCGCCTTTATGACCGGCTATTCCAAAGTCATTACTTCGGCAGGCACAACAACGACAACTGCACAGAATGGGTTAGCGACACAAACAACGTCACCTACATTATCTCCCAGACAACAAATCTTTGCAGCCATGGGTGAAGTGGGTAAAAAATGGGGAGATGCCGTCAAAAAATATGAAGATATGCCGCCAACAATCACTGTCGATGCTGGCACAGGATTTGGTTTATTATTTACATCAGATTTAGCTGGGTAGTTGAAACACAGTAACTTAAAAAGGTAAGGGTATGGGCGAAA
>Ga0206934_1222_pt1 | contig 14475 bp, 27 predicted proteins | sample Alteio_BWOrgHeat_16_FD_152932 | JGI IMG/M metagenome (GOLD analysis project Ga0206934, IMG submission 152932) | Enriched cells from forest soil in Barre Woods Harvard Forest LTER site, Petersham, Massachusetts, United States -... | ecosystem: Environmental > Terrestrial > Soil > Temperate forest >...
ACGGCCAGCGCCGCTCATGCGCATATCGAGTGGCGCTTCTTTCTGGAAAGAGAAACCACGTTCGGCATCATCAATCTGCATGCTGGAAACCCCGATATCGAGCACGACCGCATCGACTTGCGTGATTCCGTTTTCAAGCAGCACCTCGAGCATCGCGGAGAACCGCGACGCAAAGAATAAAAAATGCCCGGGAAAATCCCGGGCAAGCGCATCGGCAAGTATCTGGACATTCGGATCGCGGTCGAACGCGATCACCCGCGCGGCGGGAGCGATTTCTAAAATGGCGCGGCTATAACCGCCTGCGCCAAACGTGCCGTCGACGATCGTTTCGCCGTCTTTGGGCGCGACCGCATCGAGCATTTCATGTTTCATGACCGGGATATGGCGCGCGCTCATGCTGCACCCCCGGTCGATTTCAGCGTGAGGCGCTGTTTTTTCGCGAGATCGCGCGCAGCCGATGCATGTTTCACATGCGCTTCCGGCGACCAGATTTCAAATGTATCGCCTTTGCCGACGAACACACCCGCCTCGCCCACACCACATTGCTCGAGCAGGCTCGGCGGCAATACGACGCGGCCTTCGCTGTCGAATGGCAATTGCACGGCGCTGCCGAGAATGGCGGTCGCGAATGCATCGCGCTCCTGCGAGAACGGATCGAGATCATTGATGTGGGCATAGAGTTTTTCCATCCGGTCCATCCCGCAGGCTTCGATGCAATCATGCACGAAAGACGGATAGACGATGATGCCATTGAACGACTGCGCGGCGAGCACGGCACGAAAAGTCGGCGGCACGGACACGCGCCCCTTCTTGTCGATCTGCTTTTCGAATGTGGAGAGGAATAACACCTGCTTCACGACCCCGGCTGACTGTTCAAAACTCCGCTTTTCATTCCGCGATTTCCGCAAAACTGGAGCGCCCCGCTTCCGCATTCACCCAATTTGGTAAAAATTGGGTTAATTTGGAAATTATTGGGATAATATGGTTTATATTTGGGCTGGTCAAGCGCGGAGTTGGGATATCCCTAGGGTTTTTTGCCCTGTGGATAGGCTTTGGAAGTGGTTGAGTTGTTTAATTTAAAGAAAAAACAGATGCCTGCGGCGAAACCGCCACATGCAAGCCGGCCACAGTCGGGCGCTAATTATTTTCATTTGAGGGGTTTATGGGGCCAGGCAGCGATGGGGCGCCGCCCAAAACAGCTATTTTGATGTTCCTCTATCCATCCAACGACGGACTGACCGCGCGTTTGGCGCATTCACTAAGCATAAATGAATGCACGGCAAGCATAAACCGTCATTTCGCACCAAAGCTGAACGATCGATCAGAATAATTGGGGATAGATCGGATGGGATTTAAGCGAGATCCGACTGACCATTGGTGAGCAGGCGATTCAGCGACGCCGTCACTTCCGCGATATCGGCCATGCCATCGAGCGTATGCAGATTGCCCTGCGCCTTGTAATAGGGCAGCAACGGCGCGGTCATCGCGTGATAGGCCTCCAAACGCTTGGCCACTGTTTCCGCGCGGTCATCTTCGCGGCGCACGAATTCGGTCGAGCCACAGGCATCACAGGTGCCTGCCACGATCGGTTTGCGGAAGACATCGTGGTAGCCAGCCCCGCATTTTTTGCAGGAATAGCGGCCGGCAATGCGCGCGACAAGCGCCTCGTCCTGCACCGCCAGCTCAATCACGAAATCGATTTTCTTACCCATATCGAGTAACATCGCATCGAGCGCAAGCGCTTGCTGTTGCGTGCGCGGGAAGCCATCGAGAATGAAGCCGTGCGGGCATTTGGCAATCGCATCGCGAATAATTCCGATCATGATATCGTCGCTGACTAGGCCGCCCGAAGCCATGACTTCTTTGGCTTTGAGGCCCAATTCGGAACCCGACGCCACTGCCGCACGCAACATATCACCTGTGGCCAGTTTAGTAAGCTTGAATGTATCACGCAGATAATCGCTTTGCGTGCCTTTGCCTGCGCCCGGGGGCCCGAGTAGAATGAGGTTCATAGTTTCTCCGTGCGGTGCGCGATTATTGATCTCTATAACGCATCAGGCAATGATGCATTATTTTCTTCCCTTCAGGCGCGCTTTTTTAATTAGCCCTTCATATTGCTGCGCAAATAGATGCGACTGCACCTGCGCAATAAAATCCATCACCACGTTCACCACGATCAGCAGCGAGGTGCCACCGAGATAAAACGGGATCGAATATTGCGCGATCAAAAACTCCGGCACGGTGCAGACAAAGCACAGATAGGCCGCGCCCAGCACGGTGCGGCGTGTGAGCACGTAATCGAAATAATCGGACGTTGCTTTACCCGGACGAATGCCCGCGATGAAGCCGCCATTTTTGCGCAAGTTCTCCGCGGTCTCGACAGGGTTGAACACCACCGCCGTATAGAAGAAGCTGAAGAACACGATGATCGAAATATAGAGTACGATGTAAAGCGGACGGCCATGCGCGAGATAGGTCGAAATAGTGCGCAGAATCTCCGAACCGCCTTGCGCGTTGAATGCCGCGATGGTGGTGGGGAACAGCAGAATCGACGACGCGAAGATCGGCGGGATCACGCCCGAAGCATTGATCTTCAGCGGCAAATGCGTCGCATCGCCCTGCATGATTTTATTGCCAACTTGACGTTTGGGATATTGAATCAGGATGCGGCGTTGGGCGCGCTCCATGAACACGATCATCGCGATGAGACCGACCGCAATAATGACGACAAGCAAAATAATCGGCGTCGAAAGCACGCCTTTGCGGCCAAGCTCGAACATGTTGGCAAGCGAGTTCGGCAGGTTGGCGATAATGCCGGTAAAAATGATCAGCGAGATGCCCTGGCCGATGCCACGCTGGGTGATTTGCTCGCCCAGCCACATCAGGAACATCGTGCCGCCGGTGAGGGTGATCACGGTCGAGATGCGGAAGAACATGCCCGGATTGATCACGGCGGAGGAACCGCCATTCAGCGTCATGCCCTCGAGGCCGACCGAGATACCGTAGGCTTGCAGCATGCACAAAAATAATGTGCCATAGCGCGTATATTGGTTGATTTTGCGGCGGCCCGCCTCGCCTTCTTTTTTCAGGGCAGCGAGATGCGGCACAGCGGCGCTCATCAGCTGAATGATGATCGAAGCGGAGATATACGGCGTTACGGCGAGTGCGAAAATCGTCATCCGCCCGAGTGCGCCGCCGGAGAACATGTTGAACACGCCAAGCACGCCGCCCTGGTGCTGCGCGAAAATTTGCTGCAGCAATTGCGGGTCGATGCCGGGGATCGGGATATAGGTGCCGAGGCGATAAACGATCAGCGCGCCGAGTACGAATAACAGGCGGGCTTTCAGCTCCTTCGCGCGGGCGAATGCGCCCATATTCATGCTGGAAGCGAGTCGTTCAGAAGCGGAAACCATAGTGAGTCCAGTAGTCAGGGTTTAATATTTCATATCGGGATATGAAACGGATGAGGCTTGTCTTAAAGGCAGGGCCACTGCTGTCAAGAAGTGAAGCAATATGTGAACAAAAAAGGCAGCTCGCAAGCTGCCTTTTTCAGTTTTTCAGCATCGCTTCGCTTACGCGCGAATGGCTTTCCCGGTTTTGGGATCTTTTTTCACTTTTTCGCGTTTCGCTTGTTTCACTTTTACAGTCACTTTGCCGCCGAGTTTTTCGATCGCCGCTTTTGCGGTTTCCGAGGTGCGCTCAACATCGATGCTCAGTTTTGCTTTCAGCTCACCTTTGCTGAGGAGCTTCACGCCTTCCGAAGTTTTCGGAACCACACCTTTGGCTTTCAGCGCTTCGGTGGTGATGGTTTCACCGGCTTTGAACGTGCCGTTATCGACGAGCACTTGTAGATCACGCAGGGTGATCACATCGAACTCAACGCGGGTATAGTTATTGAAGCCACGCTTCGGCAGGCGGCGGTGCAATGGCATCTGGCCACCTTCGAAGCCTTTGATCGCCACGCCCGAACGCGCAGTCTGACCTTTACCGCCACGACCACAGGTTTTGCCTTTGGTGCAGCCGATACCGCGGCCCACGCGCATGCGACGCTTATGGGCGCCTTTATTGTCTCTGATTTCATTCAATTCCATGTTCAACTCCTTCACGAACGCCCAAGCGTTCTATTTTACTTCAACGATGCGCACGAGATGCTGCACTGCTTTTACCATGCCACGCACCGACGCGGTATCTTCCAGCGTCGATTGTTTGTGACGCTTGTTGAGCCCCAAGCCCACCAACGTTGCTTCTTGTTTCTTGGTGCGGCCAATCGGGCTACCGATTTGCTCGACCGTGATGGTTTTCTTTGCCGTTGCCATGATTCTACCTATTCAGCTTCGTTATGTACGCCAGCGGATTTCGCACCGGTCTCACGGCGCTCCACCACTTCGCCCACTTTCATGGTGCGACGGGTCGCAACCAGACGGGGGCTGTTCATTGATTTCAGTGCAGCAAACGTGGCTTTCACCATGTTATGCGGGTTGCTGGTGCCGGTCGATTTCGCGACCACATCATGCACGCCCAGTGCCTCGAAAATCGCGCGCATTGGGCCGCCGGCGATGATACCCGTACCGGCCGGAGCCGAACGCATCACCACGCGGCCAGCGCCGAAGCGGCCTTTCACGTCATGGTGCAGGGTGCGCGACTCGCGCAGCGGAATGCGAATCATGGTTTTCTTCGCACCTTCGGTTGCCTTTTTCACAGCATCCTGAACTTCTTTGGCTTTGCCAGTGCCGTAACCGATTTTGCCTTTGCCATCGCCCACTACCACGAGTGCGGCGAAGGTGAAGCGGCGACCACCTTTTACGGTTTTGGCTACGCGGTTGATCGAGACCAGACGGTCGATCATTTCGCTGCCTTCGCGATCCTGATGTTGGTTACGGTCGTGTGATTCTTGCGCCATGATTCGTCCTTTTCCTTAGAATGCCAGGCCAGCTTCACGCGCGGCGTCAGCCAGCGCTTTGATGCGACCATGAAATAAATAACCACCGCGATCGAATACCACGTGATCCACTTTTGCTTCTTTCGCGCGCTGGGCGATCGCCGTGCCTACTGCTTTTGCAGCAGCAATGTTCGCACCGCTTTTATCGCCACGGATTTCTTTTTCCGCCGTCGACGCTGCGGCCAGGGTTTTGCCTTGCGCATCATCAATGAGTTGCGCGTAGATGTGTTTGCCCGAACGGTGCACCGAAAGACGCACGCGGCCTGCCGCTTTCTGGCGGAGCTGGTAACGCACGCGGTTTTTGCGGCGGGTAAAATTATCGACTTTAGCCATACTATCCTCTTTGTAGGGTCATCGGCGGTGGCTGACGACCTCTGCTGGTGATTATTTCTTCTTACCTTCTTTACGACGGATCGTCTCGGTCGAGTATTTGATACCCTTACCTTTATACGGCTCCGGCGGACGCAGGCTGCGGATTTCTGCCGCTACCTGACCCACTTTTTGCTTATCAAAGCCTACGAGATGAATCGTCGTTTGCTTATCAACCGTGATGGTGATTCCGGCTGGTACGATATATTTAATCTCGTGGCTGAAACCCAGCGAGATGCTGAGGATCTGGCCTTGGGCTGCGGCACGGTAACCAACGCCGGTAATGTCGAGCTGCTTTTTATAGCCGTTCGTCACGCCTTCAACGAGGTTTTTGACATTCGCACGCACGGTGCCCCACATGGCGCGGGCGCGCTGCGAGTCATCGGCCGGTTGAACCCAGACTTTGCCATCTTTTACTTCGACCACAACATCGCTGCTGTTCACGGTTTTCAGTTCGCCTTTCGGGCCTTTAACCGTGATCGAAGTCGGTGCAACATTCACCGTCACTTTATCCGGAATCGCTACCGGCAGCTTGCCCAAACGTGACATTATTCTTACTCCTTTAAATTCTTAGAATACGGTGCAGAGTACTTCACCGCCGACATGCTGCTGGCGTGCCGCGAAATCGCTCATCACACCTTTGCTGGTCGACAGGATGGAAATACCAAGCCCGTTATAATGTTTCGGCATTTTCGCCACTTTCGTATATTTACGCAAACCCGATTTCGACACGCGCTTCAGTTCGCGCACTGCGGGTTCGCCTTCCACATATTTCAGCTCGATAACGAGGTCTTTCTTGTTATCTTTTTCCTCGAGGCGATGGGCTTTCACGAAACCTTCTTCTTCGAGTACTTTGCAGATATCAACCAGCAGCGCCGAGGCGGGGCAGTTAACAATCGCCAGGCGCGCTTTATATGCGTTGCGCAGGCGGGTGAGAAAATCAGCTACACGATCATTCGACATTTTATTCCCCTACCAGCTTGCTTTAATGAGGCCAGGAATTTGGCCGAACGAACCGAGCTCGCGCAGTTTGACGCGGCACAGTTTGAATTTACGATAGAACCCACGCGGACGGCCGGTGAGCTCGCAACGGTTGCGCTGACGCACCAGCGACGAGTTGCGCGGCATTTCAGCCAGTTTCTGGGTTGCAGCGAAACGCTCATCGATCGGCAGCGATTTATCCATAATCGTTGCTTTCAATTTCGCGCGGCGCGATTTCGCCTGCGTGTTCATTTTTACGCGCTTGGCTTGGCGCTCTTTCATGCAAAGTTTCGACATGATGTCTCCTTAAATTTTGCGGAACGGGACGTTGAAAGCTTCGAGCAATGCGCGCGCTTCTTCGTCCGTTTTAGCGGTGGTTACGATGGTGATATCCATGCCGCGGATATTGCTCACGCGGTCATAGTTAATCTCCGGGAAAATCAGCTGCTCTTTGAGGCCCATATTGTAGTTACCACGGCCATCGAAGCTTTTTGGGTTCACGCCACGGAAGTCGCGGATGCGCGGCATAGCCACGGTCACGAAACGGTCGAGGAACTCATACATACGTTGCTTACGCAGTGTCACGCGGCAACCGATTTGCAGGCCAGCGCGCAGTTTGAACGATGCCTCTGCCTTTTTCGATTTGGTAATGACGGGTTTTTGACCGGCGATCAGCGTCATTTCTTCCGCAGCCGATACGATTTGTTTCTGGTCAGCCACCGCCTCGCCCACGCCCATATTGATGACGATTTTTGTCAACCGGGGCACTTGCATTGGGTTTTTGTAGCCGAATTTTTCTTTCATGGCAGGCACGATTTCGCGATCATACACCAGCTGCAGGCGCGGCGTTTTCGCGTCGCCTTCGAGCACAACCGTCGATTTCGCAGCGCGGGGCTCAGCAGCTTTGGTGGCTTTCGCCTCAGCCTTTGCATCGGCCTTTTTATCCGTTGCTTTTGCAGCAGCTGCTTTGTTCTCAGCTTTATGCGCCGCGCCTTTGGCGGCATCTGCTGCTTTATCCGCTTTTGGCGCGGCCGTTTTGGCGGTCTTCGCAGCGGGTTTTTTCTCGTTTGCCATTGTCCTATTCCTTTTTGTTCTACTTACGCGTTCACGGTTTGGCCGGAGCGTTTCGCAACGCGTACTTTTTTACCATCGACGGTTTTGAAACCGACGCGGGTTGCTTTACCATCTTTCGGATCGGCGAGTGCCACGTTCGAAAGATGAATCGATGCTTCACGCTCAACGATCCCGCCTTGCGCCAAAGCCGACGGCTTGGTGTGACGCTTGATCATATTCAAGCCCGAAACCACGACGCGGTTTTCCGCAACCAGCACTTTAGCGACTTCGCCGGAGCGGCCTTTGTCTTTGCCGGTGGTGACGACGACTTTGTCGCCTTTTTTAATTTTCGCTGCCATAAACTACGTCCTAATTCCTACAAAACTTCTGGTGCCAGAGACACGATTTTCATGAACTTCTTGGCGCGCAGTTCGCGGGCAACCGGCCCGAAGATACGCGTGCCGATCGGCTCGCCTTGTTTGCTGATGAGTACAGCCGCGTTGCGATCGAAGCGAATCGCCGAACCGTCCTGACGCTTGGTCACGAAACGGGTGCGAACGATCACGGCGCGATGCACATCGCCTTTTTTCACTTTGCCCCGCGGAATCGCATCTTTCACCGATACGACAACGATGTCGCCGATAGCGGCGGTTTTGCGGTGCGAACCACCGAGAACTTTGATGCACATCACTTCACGTGCGCCCGAGTTATCGGCTACATCCATGCGGGTTTGCATTTGAATCATTGGTCGTCTCCTGGTTCCCGCTGGTTTACGCTACGTCGGATGCGGCGGAAGAAACTTTCTCCACCACAGCCCAACGTTTGGTTTTGCTGATTGGCGCGCTTTCGATGATGCGAACTACATCACCAATTTTGCAGCCGGTCTCGTCGTGTGCCGCGTATTTTTTGCTGCGGCGCATAATTTTACCGTACATCGGGTGCTTAATTTTGCGCTCGACTTTCACAGTCACGGTCTTCGCGCATTTATCGCTGACCACAGTTCCTTGTAGAATACGTTTAGGCATTGTCTCGTTCCTTTATGCGGCGTTTTGACGCAGATGGGTTAAAATACGCGCAATTTCCTTACGGGCTTGCGCAAAACGCGTGGTGCTTTTCAGTTCGCCTGACGCTTTTTGGAAGCGCAGGTTGAACAGCTCTTTTTTCAGTTCGGCCACTTGGGTCTTTAGCTCATCCGAGGTCTTGCCCTTTAGGCTGTCGCTGGTGGTTTTTGTTGCTGCTTTTGCCATTTTGCCCTCCCCTTACGCTTCTACGCGTGTAACGAATTTGGTTTTCACCGGTAGCTTGGCCGAAGCGCGATCAAACGCTTCACGTGCCACTTGCTCGGGAACGCCATCGATTTCGAACATAATGCGGCCCGCTTCCACGCGTGCTGCCCAATATTCCACGCTACCTTTACCGGAACCCATGCGGACCTCGGCTGGCTTGCGCGTAATCGGCACATCCGGGAAAATCCGGATCCACATACGGCCCACGCGCTTCACGTGACGCGAAATCGCACGGCGAGCCGCCTCGATTTGGCGCGCAGTGATACGCTCCGGGGTCATCGCCTTCAAACCATATTGGCCGAAGCTCAATGAGTATCCGCCTTTGGCAGCACCGGAAATCCGGCCTTTATGCTGCTTGCGGTATTTCGTTTTTTTAGGTTGCATCATATGCTTTTACTCGTGTTCTTGCGTAATTAAGTTCAATTAGCTCGCTTGGGCAAAGGTCGTCGCATTGCCGCTAGCGCGTTGTTTTTCATCGTCTTTACGGATCTCGCCTTTAAAGATCCACACCTTCACGCCGATGATCCCATAGGTCGTGAGGGCGCTCGCAATACCATAGTCTACATCGGCACGCAAGGTATGAAGTGGCACGCGGCCTTCGCGGTACCATTCCATACGTGCGATCTCTGCCCCACCGAGGCGGCCCGACACGTTGATACGGATACCTTCAGCACCCATGCGCAGCGCCGATTGAACAGCACGTTTCATGGCGCGGCGGAATGCAACACGGCGCTCAAGCTGGCCGGCGATATTTTCTGCGACTAAGGTCGAATCCAGCTCAGGCTTACGGATTTCAATGATGTTCACCTGAACGTCATCTTTCGTAAACTTCTGAACTTCTTTTTTAATTTTATCGATATCGGAACCTTTTTTGCCGATCACAACACCCGGACGCGCCGAATGAATCGAAACCACGCATTTTTTGTTCGGACGCTCGATGACAATCTTGCTAACACCCGCCTGATTCAAGGTTTTCTTGATATATTTGCGGATTTTGATGTCTTCGTGCAGTTTGGTAGCGTAGTCATCGCCCGCGAACCAGCGCGAATCCCAGGTTTTATTGATACCAAGGCGCAGGCCAATCGGATTAATCTTCTGACCCATACTATGCTCCCGTATTTTCGCGCACGACGATCGTCAAATGCGAGTAAGGTTTCAAAATTTGTGCGCCACGGCCGCGTGCACGGGCATGGAAACGTTTCAGCACCATCGATTTGCCAACCCAGGCTTCTTTTACCACTAGCGAGTCAACATTGAGGTTATGATTGTTTTCCGCGTTCGCGATAGCCGATTGCAGCGTTTTGCGTACGTCAACCGCGATACGTTTCGAGCTGAATTGCAGCTGGTTCAGCGCATCGGCTGCTTTCATGCCGCGGATCATTTCCGCCACAAGGTTCAGCTTCGTCGGGCTGACGCGCAGGTTGCGCAATACGGCCTGAGCCTCATTGCCTTTCAACGCGCGTGGTGTTTTTGGTTTGCTCATAATTGCCTCTACTTCTTCTCAGCTTTTTTATCGCCGCCGCCATGCGCCACGAAGGTGCGGGTCGGAGCGAATTCGCCGAATTTGTGACCGATCATTTCTTCCGTCACCAAAACGGGGATGTGCTTCTTGCCGTTATAGACGCCGAAGGTCAAGCCCACAAATTGCGGGAGGATCGTCGAACGACGCGACCAGGTTTGAATAACGGTGTTACGGGTGCTAGCGCGCGCGACATCTGCTTTTTTGAGCAGATAGCCATCAACGAACGGGCCCTTCCAAACAGAACGTGACATAAGATCTCCCTACTTACCGCGGCCCTTCGCCTGATGGCGAGTGCGGATGATGAGTTTGTTTTTGCGTTTCGGATTACGCGTTTTGTAACCTTTGGTCGGCTGGCCCCATGGCGTCACCGGATGGCGACCACCTGAAGTTTTACCCTCACCACCACCATGCGGGTGATCGACGGGGTTCATTGCCACGCCGCGAACATGCGGACGTTTGCCTTTCCAACGGTTACGGCCCGCTTTACCGATCACTTCGTTTTGGTGATCCGGGTTCGATACAGCACCGATGGTGGCCATGCACGAAGCTGGCACCATGCGGAGTTCGCCCGAACGCAGTTTCAACTGCGCGTAGCCAGAATCTTTACCCACGAGCTGAACATAAGCACCTGCCGAACGGCCGATTTGACCACCCTTGCCTGGCTTCATTTCCACGTTGTGGATGATCGTCCCGATCGGAATGTTCGCCAGGCGCATGGCGTTGCCTGGTTTGATATCCGCTTTCTCACCGGCAACCACGGTATCACCTGGGTTGAGGCGTTGCGGTGCGATGATGTAAGCCTGCTCGCCATCCGTATAGGTGATGAGCGCGATGAACGCCGAACGGTTCGGATCGTACTCAAGACGTTCAACCGTCGCAGGTACATCGAATTTCGTGCGTTTGAAATCGATCACGCGATACGCCTTCTTGTGTCCGCCGCCCTTTTGGAACGACGTGATACGGCCCATATTGTTACGACCACCCGACGAGCTTTTGTTCTCGACAAGCTTTTTAACGGGCTTGCCTTTGTACAAATCAGCACGATCGATCAGTACCAGCTGGCGCTGGCCCGGTGTCGTTGGTTTAAAATGTTTCAGTCCCATGGGTAACTCCCCTTATTTCAAGCCAGCGGCGAGATCGATCGACTGGCCTTCTGCCAGCGTCACGATTGCCTTGCGCAAATCCGAACGTTGACCAGGACGACCCCGGAAACGTTTCATTTTGCCTTCAACATTGATCGTATTCACTTTCGTCACCGTCACTTTGAACAGCGATTCTACGGCGCATTTTACATCATGCTTGGTAGCGGTGGGCGAAATGGCGAACGTTACTTTACCTAGCTCCGATGCCGCGGTCGATTTCTCGGTCACGATCGGGCGAACCAGTACATCGTACAGGCGTGCCTCAACAGTGCCGGAAGCCGATTTGGCTTTCGGTGCCTTTTTGGGCTTTTCGGCTTTCACCGAGGTTTCTTTTTTAGCGCGGGCGATCATGCGAGCCTCTTTTCCAGTGCATCCACTGCTTCTTTTGTCAGAACCAATTCTTTGTGGCGCAGAATGTCGAACACGTTCGCACCCTGAACCGGCAATACATCGACACCGATGATGTTGCGTGCCGCATTGGCGAACGCTTCGTTCACTTCAGCGCCAGTAATGAAGAGCGGCTTCACCAGACCCATGGCTGCAAAGCTTGCAACGAGGCTTTTGGTTTTGCCATCTTTCAGGGCAGCTTCCGAGATGACGAACAATTTACCATCGGCTTGTTTCGAGCTCAGCGCATGTTTCAGGCCAAGCGCACGCACTTTTTTCGGCAGGCTGAACCCATGATCGCGAACGACCGGACCATGTGCACGGCCACCACCCTCTTGGTGCGGCCCGCGGGTCGTACCTTGACGGGCGTTACCCGAACCTTTTTGCTTGAACGGCTTTTTACCGGTGCCCGACACTTCTGCACGGGTTTTGGTTTTGTGCGTACCGGCGCGCGCTTTCGCTTGCTGCCATTGCACCACGCGCGCAAGGATGTCCTTGCGTGGCTCAAGACCAAATACCGCGTCGCTGAGCTCGAGCTCACCAGCCGCTTTATTGTCTAATGTGACGACGTTAATTTTCATAGTTGTGCACTCCGTACTCTTTCACCTGCCGGTTCAGCCCCAATGGCCTTAGCAATCGCAGGCACCAAATTCCGTTCCCAATTCGCCGCGATTATTGATGCGGCGGAATGACCCTTCGTCGGCTTTTCAGTAAGAATGACAGAAAAGCCACCCTTTACATCCGCCTCCGTCAAGGCCACATCCGCAAAAGGAGACTCTACCGAAGCAACTGCTCGCCGAATGTCATCCCATCGTGCTGCGCCCATACGGCCATTCGTAGTAGGTACAAACGCGACCGTACATTGGGCCACCACAGCAGTCAGACCACTATCTTCAAGCTGACGGCCAACCGGCGATACATCACCCAAACTGTAAGTGTACCCCACCACTAATTACTCCGCCTTTGCTTCTGCAACAGCTTCAGCCGGGGCTTCTACTGGTGCTTCGTTTTTCGTTGCAGCTTTTTCTACTTTCACTGCCGGGTATGGCGCATCGGCCGGACGGGCGCGTTTTTGCGCGTCGCGAACTTGCACGTAAGCATTGTCAACACCCGGGACTGCGCCTTTAACCAGCAGCAGATTGCGCGCTTCGTCGATCTGGATGATTTCCAGATTCTGCGTCGTGATCTGCTCGGCACCAAGATGGCCAGCCATTTTCTTATTTTTAAATACGCGACCTGGATCCTGGCGCTGACCGGTCGAACCGTGCGAACGGTGCGATACGGACACACCGTGCGATGCTTCCAGACCCGCGAAGTTCCAGCGTTTCATCACACCCGCGAAACCTTTACCCTTGGTGGTGCCCATGATGTCGACGAACTGGCCGACAACGAAATGGTTGGCACGCACTTCCTGGCCGAGCTCGAGGAGCGCATCTTCCGAAACGCGGAATTCAGCGAGCTTTTTCTTCGGCTCAACATTGGCTTTCGCGAATTGCGCCAGCTGCGATTTTGCAACGCGCTTGCGTTTCGCCAGGCCGAAGCCAAGCTGCACAGCGGTGTAGCCGTCTTTCTCTTTGGTGCGCACAGCCGTGACCTGAAGGGCCTCGATCTGCAATACGGTGACAGGCACGTGCTGACCGAACTGGTCATAAATGCGGGTCATCCCTTTTTTCTGCGCGATAATACCGGTACGCATGATTAACTCCTCTTTCCTACGCCGCGTTCGACAACACGGTGATTTCAACTTCTACGCCCGAGGCGAGATCGAGTTTGCCGAGTGCATCGACCGTTTGCGGGGTCGGCTCAACGATATCGATCAGACGCTTGTGCGTACGGATCTCGAACTGCTCGCGCGACTTCTTATCGATGTGCGGCGAACGGTTGACCGTGAAACGCTCGATACGGCGCGGCAGCGGCACGGGGCCAAGTACCTGTGCACCGGTGCGCTTCGCCGTATTGACGATTTCTTTTGCCGAATGATCCAGCACAGCATGATCATATGCCTGCAGGCGAATCCGGATTTTTTGGTTTAACATCGTGGCCATAATGCCCTCTAACTCTGTTTCTCTATTTAACTACTTAAGCCAAAATCTTTGCAACGACGCCTGCGCCGACGGTACGGCCACCTTCACGGATGGCGAAACGCAGACCTTGGTCCATGGCGATCGGTGCGATCAGCACCACTTCCATTTTCACGTTGTCACCGGGCATCACCATCTCAACGCCGCCTGGCAAGGTCACTACGCCCGTCACGTCGGTCGTGCGGAAGTAGAATTGCGGGCGGTAGTTGGTGAAGAACGGCGTGTGACGGCCACCTTCATCCTTGGTGAGAATGTATGCCTCAGCTTCGAACTTGGTGTGCGGCGTGATGGTGCCAGGCTTGGCCAGAACCTGGCCACGCTCAACATCCTCACGCTTCAGACCGCGCAGCAACACGCCGGCATTGTCGCCCGCCTGTGCTTCGTCGAGCAGTTTGCGGAACATCTCGATGCCCGTGCAGGTCGTCTTTTGCGTGTCTTTCAGACCCACGACCTCGAGCTCTTCGCCCACTTTAATCTGGCCACGCTCGACGCGACCCGTAACAACGGTACCTCGACCGGCATCAGGAACGGGCGGTCAATCGCACGCTCCGGCTGCGGAATCGATGCATCGACCGCTGCCATCAAGGCGAGCACGGCTTCTTTGCCGAAACCATCCGCTTTATTCTCCAGCGCCGAGAGCGCCGAACCATGGATGATCGGGATCGTGTCGCCCGGGAAATCGTATTTGTTCAACAGCTCGCGCACTTCCATTTCG
>Ga0206934_1223_pt1 | contig 14459 bp, 10 predicted proteins | sample Alteio_BWOrgHeat_16_FD_152932 | JGI IMG/M metagenome (GOLD analysis project Ga0206934, IMG submission 152932) | Enriched cells from forest soil in Barre Woods Harvard Forest LTER site, Petersham, Massachusetts, United States -... | ecosystem: Environmental > Terrestrial > Soil > Temperate forest >...
ATATGATTTCAACAGAGATTCATATCCCGAATTGCTCAATATCATGCTTAAAGATAAAAAGAACCAGAACGGCAATATCAACAGCTCGTTGTTGACAAAAATAGGGCATTGCCGCATCGATAATATTTGCACGGAAGAGGAGCTTTTTGCAAGTTTGGATTATTATTCATCCTTATAACAATGCTCTATTCCGCTTTAGTTTGCCGCCTTAAAACCCAGCACCTGGCTTTGGCTGAAATCGTTAAACATATTGACGATAAGTGCCTCAATAAAGAGCCTGAACCCGGTAAGTGGAGCATTAAAGATAATATTGCACACCTGGCCAGCTATCAGCCGGTTTTTATAGGACGCGTTCACCAGATGCTGAAGGGTGGTACGCCGGCATTCGGTGCTTATCGGGCCGATAATGAGCCCGATTTTCTTCACGCACGGGAATTGTCTCTTACCGAACTGATGAGCAAGATCAACGGCAACCGCCGGCAAATACTGGAATTGATTACCAACCTGACCCACGACGACCTGCTTCTGCAAGGCACTCACCCCAAATTCGGCACTTTGACTATAACTGAGTGGACAGAGTTTTTCCTGTTGCACGAAGCGCACCATTTGTTTACGATATTTAGGTTGGCAAAGGGGTAACACTAGTAGATTGTTTCCTCTGTCTTTGTCCTCACAGACAGCCGACGGCTTCTTGTCAGGCACGCAAACAGCAAACCGATTGGCAGCTGTATATTCTTCGCCGATTGTTTCTGAGGGCACAACCAACGGAGGAGGCGCCTTCACACTTGGTATTCATTTAAATATTATCACCCAAGCAACCTCCGCTTATATTTCTAAGTAATATTATTAAGAAGCCGAATCCTGCGTTTTTGAGCCGTCCCTATTCAAGCCCAAATCAAAAACAAAGAAATCACATATAATGAAAAAGACATTTTTACTATCGATGATTGCGGTAATACTTGCCGCATGTTCAAAAAATGAAGGGGTATCACCCGCCAAAGCTGATTTAAGCACAAAGCTTAAACCGATAACGTTAGCCAAAGGCGGTCCGGGCGGAGGTAACGGAGGAGGCGGTGGCGGTGTTACACCCCCACCACCAACTAACCTGGATATTTTTACCAAGCAACTGACCGGGCAGTGGTTAGCGGTTATAAGCACCAACGAGCCAGTCCCCAATGTCCCGAATGCTTTTGGCACCATTTTCCTTCGGTTTACCTTTAATGCAAACGGCACATACAGCTATACGTCCACAGATAATGTTAGCGGTGCTCAGTTAAGCGGCAGTGGAACCTGGAAGATGGCTACTCCTGCTACGCTGCCGATAAATGAAAACGGGACTTTGGTGCTTACCGGCATTAATGGAGTAACCGTTTTATCGGGCTTGTTTTTATTTGTTCGCCCCGGTGTACTTCAATACACCACTTCGGTCAACACGCTGGATAAAACCATACGGGGAAGCGGCGGCGGTTATATCATGCAGAAGACCTGATCGGATTTTGGCAAATAATATTCTGTTCTCCCCCCATTTTTTCAAAAAAATAAAATTTTCTATTGACAGCACACTTTTTTCGTGTACATTTACCACATAAACAAAAACAATGAAGTTTAACAGCGCATATTTTTACGGTTACTACTTTTACTTTAACAGTAAGAGCCGGGACTGATATGCATGGAAACATATAAGAAGAAACTGAAAAGTCCCGGCCAAAAAAGCCGGGACTTTTTGCTTAAATGGGGTTTATGAAAGAAAAACGACCAAGAGTAGCCATCCAGGGCATCAGGGCCTCCTTCCATGAGGAGGCCGCCTTCCTGCATTTCGGTGAAGACATTCAAACCATCGAATGCAACTCGTTCAAACAAACGTTCGAGGCATTGAAGAATGACGAGGCCGATTACGTGGTGATGGCCATTGAAAACAGCATAGCTGGCAGCATTTTGCCCAACTATACGCTGATGATGAGCTACAACTTTCCGGTAGTCGGCGAGGTTTACCTGCCTATCCAATTGCACCTGATGGCATTGCCGGGCGTTAAGTTCGAGGATATCAAATATGCAACCTCCCACCCCATAGCCATCCGCCAGTGTATCGATTTCTTTGACGAATACCCGCATCTGAAAGTAGTAGAGAGCAGTGATACCGCCGCCTGCGCAAAACGAATTCGCGAAGAGAACCTGACCGATACCGTTGCCATCGCCAATACGCTTGCCGCCAAATTGTACGGACTGGATATCCTGGAGCGACGGATCGAATCCAACAAAAAGAATTTTACCCGCTTCCTTATCCTCACCACCCACGAAAATGTAGAAAAAAAGGAAAACAACAAAGCATCGCTATGCTTCCAGGTGAGCAACCAGGTGGGCGCCCTTGCCAAAGTGTTACAGGTTTTTGCCGATCAGGACATTAACATGAGCAAGATACAATCGATGCCGGTGCTGGGCAAGCGTAACGAATATAATTTTTACGTAGACATTGAGTGGGACAATAACAAGCAATACGATACGGCCATCAGACAGGTGCTTAAATACACGCACAACTTTAACATCCTGGGCGAGTACCCACGTCACGAAGATGAAAGCATGCTGAATGAGCGCGAGCAGAAATTCCGCGCCCAGGAAAAGATTACCCGGAAATATATAAGTGTTAAAAAAATAGTGAAGTAAGTCCGAAAGTCCGCATAAGTCGGAAAGTCCGGAAGAAAATTAAAGAAGAATTTAAAGCAACAACATACCAAAAACATACTTTCGGACTTGCGGACTTTCCGACTTCCGGACTAAAAAAAGAACATGAAAATAGAACTAAACATAGAGCCGCTTGGATCATGGATACAGGCGAAATCTGAACCGCTCCTGATCGCCGGGCCGTGCAGCGCCGAAACTGAAGAGCAACTGGTAGCAACAGCGCACCTGCTGGCGCAAACCGGCAAAGTGACCGCCCTGCGTGCAGGTATCTGGAAACCGCGTACCCGTCCCGGTGAATTTGAAGGTATTGGCAGCATCGGCCTCGAGTGGCTGAAACGCGCCAAAGAAGAAACCGGCCTGCCTACTGCCGTGGAAGTAGCTAACGCTAAACACGTTGAAGAGGCGCTAAAAGCCGGCGTAGACATCCTTTGGGTGGGTGCCCGCTCAACAGTAAACCCTTTTACCGTACAGGAAATTGCAGATGCACTGAAAGGTGTTGATGTACCGGTAATGGTGAAGAATCCCGTGAACCCCGACCTGTCCCTGTGGATCGGCGCGCTGGAACGCATCAACAATGCAGGTATTACCAAACTTGTTGCTATTCACCGTGGTTTCTCTTCGCACGAAAAATCGGCATTCCGCAACGAGCCGATGTGGGACCTGGCTATCAGTCTGAAAACACATGCGCCAAACTTGCCTATCATCTGCGATCCAAGCCATATTTGCGGCAACCGCGAGCTGCTGGGTTATGTTGCACAAAAAGCGCTCGACCTGGATATGCAGGGCCTGATGATAGAATCGCACATTGACCCAAGCGTAGCCTGGACCGACGCCAAACAACAGGTTACCCCGGCAGCGTTGGTTGAGATCATCGAACGCCTTACGTTGCGTAAACCTGAGGTACAGGGCGCCGCTAAAGATATCATGAGCGAATTGCGCGCACAGATTGATAAGATTGACGACGTGGTGTTCCAGAAAATGGGCGAGCGGATGCAGGTTGTTGAGAAGATAGGTAACTATAAAAAAGACAACGGTATCACCATTTTGCAGGTAGGCCGCTGGGACGAAATATTGAACAAGCGTATCGCTTATGCAAAAGCTTTGAAACTAAGCCCTGAGTTTGCAGAGAAACTGCTGGAGCTGATCCACAGCGAATCGATCCGCAAGCAAACGGAGATCATGAATAAGAATAAAGAAGGACAGGCGCAGGAGAAACTGACGCACGCTTAATTAGATGTGAGATTTGAGATATGAGATTTGAGACGCTCATACCTCAATACTTAAACAAAATGAAACAGGATATCGTCCTTACTAAGAAAGACAAGATAGCCAAGGGCACCATTCAGCTTACAGGCTCTAAAAGCGAGTGCAATCGTGCGCTTATTATAGGAGCTTTGAGCGGTGGAAAGGTGAAGGTTGAGAATATTTCGGACGCAGCAGATACGGTTACGCTTTTTGAAGTCTTAAATCCGAAGTCTGAAGTAGAAAGTCAAAACCCTGACTTTGGACTCAAGACTCAAGACTTAAGACTCGTAAACATCGGCCCCGCCGGTACTGCTATGCGCTTCCTTACCGCGTACTTCACCTTGCAAAATGAAGAAGTGATCCTGACCGGTAGTGAACGCATGAAACAACGCCCGATAGGTATTTTGGTAAACGCTTTGCGAGAGATCGGTGCTGATATTAGCTATGATGAGAACGAGGGCTTCCCTCCTCTTCGTATCAAAGGCGGATTTGAGCAGCAGAAAAATACGATCAGCATTAAAGGCGATATCAGCAGTCAGTATATCACTGCTTTGCTGTTGATCGCTTCACAATTACCACAAGGGCTAACCTTGCAAATCGAAGGGGAATTAACTTCGCGGCCTTATGTCGAAATGACTTTGGCTATGCTGCAGCAAGCTGGTATACAACATCAATGGGAAGGCAATAATATTCACATCGCGAGGCAGGATTTCAAAGAAACATCGCTTTACGTCGAACCCGATTGGAGCGCGGCATCCTATTGGTACGCCATCGCAGCTTTGGCTGATGAAGCTGAACTATTTCTGCCAGGATTGACCAAATATAGTTTACAGGGTGATAGTGCAATCACCGAGATCATGGCAAACTTTGGTATTACCTCCCAATTTAAGAATGGTGGCGTTCACCTGAAAAAGGAAGTCAAACCTTTACAACGCAGGATATTCGACATGAAATCGTGCCCAGACCTGGCCCAGACTGTTATTGTCGTATGTGCGGCTTTGGGTCATGATGCCACTTTTACCGGTTTGGAAACACTTAAGATCAAGGAAACGGACCGTGTTAAGGCGCTTCAAAATGAGCTTGGCAAGATCGGCGTGAAACTGATCGAAAAGGGGCAGGTTTATAAGCTGGATTGTAGCGAAAAGCATATCCCGGAGAAAGTTTATATCCATACTTACGATGACCACCGTATGGCGATGGCCTTTGCGCCCTTAGCATTGATCATACCTGAAGTTGAGGTTGAGGACATCGGAGTAGTAGCGAAATCATACCCGGAATTTTGGACGGATTTGATAAAAGTGGGATTTTCTTTTGAGGTGAAAGGATAAAGGTAAAAGGCGAAAGGTAGTTGGTTTGTCACTCGCAATGACAAAATTAATAAAACATTAATCCGCACATTTGCACATCTGCAAATCTGCACATCTAAAAATTATGGCAGGCAACACATTCGGACAGTTATTCAGGATAACCACCTTCGGCGAATCACATGGCGAGGCAATAGGCGTCATTATCGATGGCTGCCCCGCGCAATTACCCGTCGACCTGGATTACATCCAGTCCGAACTGGATAAACGCCGCCCCGGCCAGTCCAAGATCACGACACAGCGTAAGGAAAGCGACACCGTGCAAATTCTTTCTGGGGTATTTGAAGGACAGACGACAGGTGCGCCTATTGCCATGATCATCCCCAACGAGGATCAGCGCTCTAAAGATTACTCGCATAACGTGGATGTGTTTCGCCCCTCCCACGCCGATTACACTTACTTAACTAAATATGGCATCCGCGATCATCGCGGCGGTGGCCGCTCGTCGGCAAGGGAAACGGCTGCACGGGTTGCCGCAGGGGCTCTGGCCAAATTATTATTAAAGACACAGGGCATTGAGATCGTTGCGCATGTAAGCAGCGTAGGCAGGATCAACGCGCCCAATGTGGAGATCAAAAGCGTTGAAGCATTTATTGAGGAGCGCGAAAAAAACATAGTTCGGTGTGCCGACCCTGCAACCGCAGAGGAAATGATTGCCTGTATAGACGCCGTTCGTAAACGCGGTGATACCGTCGGCGGCAAGATCACCTGCTATGTTCAGAACTGCCCGGTTGGCCTCGGCGAGCCGGTATTTGATAAGCTTCACGCTGATCTTGGCAAAGCCATGTTAAGCATTAATGCTGTACACGGTTTTGAGTACGGGTCAGGCTTTGAGGGCAGTGAAATGAACGGCTCGGAGCATAACGATCTGTTTATTCCCGGCAATCCCGGCGAGATCAAAACCCGCACCAATTTCTCTGGCGGCATACAAGGCGGCATCAGCAATGGCATGCCTATCGAATTCAGGGTGGCGTTTAAACCGGTTGCTACCATTATGCAGGCCCAACCCACCATCGACAGCCATGGTAACGAAGCTGAAATCTCGGGCAAAGGTCGCCATGATCCTTGCGTGGTACCACGCGCAGTTGTAATCGTTGAGGCGATGGCGGCGTTGGTCATTGCGGATCATTGGTTGAGGAACCGAAATTCTATTCTTGAGCTAAAAACTTAAAGTCCAAAGCTGAAAGCTTATTGGGCTTTAGGTAACTTTATTGTCAAAAGGCAAATTGACCGCTTTTTGCTTTTAGCTTTCTGCTTTAAGCTTTCACCTTTTCGCTAAATTTGATAAATGCTTTCCTCTCCCATCCAATTATACAAAAAAGCATATAGTGGTCTTTCGCGAAACAGCTGGTACCTGTGCCTGGTGATGTTCATCAACCGCAGCGGCACTATGGTTATCCCTTTCATGACCATCTATTGCCGTCACGAGCTGCATTTTACGGTGAGCCAGGCCACCTATATCATGATGTTTTTTGGTGTTGGTTCCATTTTAGGTGCTTTTATCGGCGGAAGGGTAACGGACAGGTATGGATTCTATTAGGTACAGATATTCGCGCTGCTGGCGGGCGGCTTATTGTTTATGGTGCTTGGTTTTCAGCGAACCTTTCTTTCTGTTGGCATAGGTGCATTTATCTTAAGCGTTTGCAATGAAGCCTTTCGTCCTGCAAACTCAACTGCTGTGGCTTATTACAGTACCGATGAAAACCGCACACGTTCCAATTCGCTCAACCGCCTGGCGGTTAACCTGGGTTGGGCCTTCGGCGGCTTGCTTGGTGGTACGCTTGCTGAGATCAATTATCATTTATTGTTTTGGGTTGACGGTGCGACCAATATCCTCGCCGCGCTATTACTGTTGAAGCTTATCCCGGCTTCCAATGTCATGAAACAGATCAGGAAGTCGATAACAACTGTTAAGGCCCCATCCCCATACCAGGATCGTATCTACTTGATATTCATAGGCTGTGCAACTATTTTCGCGACCTGCTTTTTCCATTTATTCACCATGCAGCCGCTTTATTACAAAGGACCCTGGCATTTTAGCGAGTTCTTCATCGGGTTGCTGATGGGCATCAACGGACTGCTTATCGTTGTTTTCGAAATGGTGATCATCCATAATCTCGAAAACAAACGACATCCGCTTAATTATATATGTATTGGGTCGCTCGTCATCGGCACAGGCTTTGTACTGCTGAATTTTTTGCCGGCTGCTTACTATTCAGCGTTTATCGTTTTGCTGTTTATTACCGTGGGCGAAATGCTGGCCATGCCTTTCATGAACTCGTTCTGGATCATGCGAACCACTGCCGCTAACCGCGGTCAATACGCGGCAGTATATACCATTTCCTGGTCAGTAGCGCAGATCATTTCCCCGCTTATCGGCGGCCAAATTGTTACTTATTCAAGCTACAACCTGTTATGGTGGGTAACGGGACTGATGTGCCTGGGTGCATCAACCGGATTTATGATGCTGTTCCGTACTAATTTTAAGCAAAAGGTTGTACCCATTGAAGAAACCGTGTTCTGATGAAAACCGCTGTTATTTTTGATCTCGACAATACCATTTACCCGGTAAGCTCCATCCAGGAAAACTTATTTGGACAGCTGTTTGATCTGCTCGACCAAAATGTGGTCATTATTGATGATGGGAGTCCTGGCAAAGTTCAGCTGATCAAAGAAGAAATGACCCGAAGACCGTTTCAATACATTGTGGACAAATACCAGTTGAACGAGGCGGTACGTGACCGGATGCTCGATACCCTGCGCAATATGGCCTACACGTTACCCATGGAACCATTTGCCGACTATCACGATCTCAAAACAATCGCTTTGGACAAATTCCTGGTGACTACAGGTTTCCCGAAACTGCAATTCAGCAAGATCAAACAGCTTGGAATTGAGCAGGATTTTAAAGAGATCATTGTGGTAGACCCTGATAAGGGCAATACAACCAAAAAAGAGGTATTTGCCGATATTATTTCAAGGCACTATTATCAACCGGAGGATTTGCTGATCATTGGCGACGATCCGGAATCAGAGATCAAAGCGGCTTTGAGTTTGGGGATAGATACATTTTTGTTTGATCCGCATCATATATATCCGGACGTTGCAACGACGCACCGGTCAAATTCGCTGAAAGATGTCCTGCTTATTTTAAGCTGATCTATTTTGATTTTGACGTTTCTTTGTTTCGAATGATGCGGATCTTTTTCCTTTGTGAACCCAGGTTCCCGTTGTCATCGGTCCCTTCTACGATCAGGGTGTAATCGGTTGGCTCAGTTCCCGCATAAAACGAAACAGTTGCTTTTCCATCGCTACCAGTTATAATGTTGGGTTCCCAGTCGATCGTCGGGCGAAGATCGATTTTCTTTGTGGTATCATTGACGGCGTACCGCGGTTTGTAGAACTGTTTTGGCCAGCTCAAAGCCAATGGTTTATATAGGTAGGTGCCGGGTGTACTTTTCAATACCGCCCCATGACTTGACCGGGTGGTAATTTCGATAAAGGCCACTTCGTTCATCTGTATTGTTTCGGACCATTCCATAGGCACGTACCGGTAAGTGTATTTGGTGGAGGTATTGATCTCGATACCCTTAATGTCCTCGGCACTATGTGATTTCAGGAAATCGGAAAACCCGGTAAACACCACGGGTTCATTGCCAAGTGGTATCACCTTATATAAAGGCACACCATCAATAATGATCTTAACAGGCTTGTCTTTAACAAAATACCACTGCTGACTCATTGGAGGCAGCATACCATCTGTTTTGTCAATAACAAACCTAAGCAATTGGGTATCGTGAGCACATTTAGGGCTTTTTCCGACGCAAAAAGACCCTTCGTGAAACCCAGATATCGTTTCTTCCAGCATCTGCAGCCAGCTTTTCTTGCCCGCGGCCTCCACATCCTTCTCGTCAAGCACGATATCCGCATTGCCAGGGCCGTTTAGATTCTCGGACCCTTTGACTGTTTTATGCGCTATTATTTTTACTTCTTTCAAATGATGAGCGCCGGGCATGTCATCCCTGAACTTGTTAATTGCGATGTTGCCTTTGACCCGCGTTAACAAAGTTGTATCGCTGTTTACATACCATGGCGTGATTGCTGCTGCTTTAGGCGCCAGAAATGGCGGCGGTGGCATTTCATCAACCACTACACTCACATTAAAGCTCCTGCCGTGCCTGTTTCGGGCCTGTAAAACAAATACCAGCGTATCCACCCGCGGAAAATGATTAAAGTTAAATCTCCCCTGTTCATCCGTCAGGGTATCCATCATGATAGAGGGATGACTTGAAAACAGGAGGACGTCTGTCTTTTTTACCGGGGAATTAAAGACATTGTTCACTCTTCCAGTCACAGCATATTCTTTTTCAGGCTGATAAGATATCCCGGCATCCGTCGGTTCGTAGCTCACCCATCCCTGGGTCAGCAGTAAATCATCGAGTGCTTTCAGGCATTTTTCATTCCGCCGCAAATAGTATCCCGGCGTTTCGACATAACCTTTGATATCCGAAGTCAACAGTACGCTGCTCAATATATTTTCATCGTTCAGACTATCCGATTTTACCTGTGTGTCGTCGGTCACGGCCATTGAAAAAAAACCGGCCACCGGTTTCCCATCCTTGTCGGTAACGTTCAGGTGAAGCGCAATACTGTCTTTGGGAGCATAAGTCCCTGGGGCAGATTCGACCTTGATATTCAACTCATCTTTTTGGTCGACGTAAATAAGCCGCTCGTTCAGCGGCTGCCCCTCCATTGTCATCAAAATAAAATGGACTATTCCCGTCGGAAAATGATTTCTGGATATCATTCGCGTAATAACGCTGTTTTTTTGAAAATTGATAACCGCCGCATAGCAAATCACTCCCCTGTCTTTTGCCAGGAGAAAATAGGATTGATTTGTTTGCAGTACGTCAGACGTTGCCCTGAGCTCTATTTCAACCGAATCGCTTTGCATTGTGTTGTTGACGCGCAGACTGATACCTGATGTTTTAGGCAGAGGTAAAGTGTAATCCTTAACGAGCCCGCCCGGCAAAGTCACCCGGGCAATATATTGTTCCCCAGCCTGCGGCTGTAATTCAAAACTGCCCATCCCTTTGTAAACCGACCTAAAATCCGAAACCTGCTTACCCGCCCTATCAACGACTACGCCGCTGATGTCCGCTCCTTTTCCATCCTCGCTTATCGCCTTAAAGCCAATCCTGGAAGATAATCCTATAACAAGGCTGCCGCCTTCCGGCATGAATTGAATATCTGTGTTTTGGGGGCGGTTGAGCATAATCGGTACAACCGCACGCTTGTCTTTCAAGCTATTTTCGACGATAATCGCCGGCTTGCCATTAACCGGCATCGCAAAACTTACATCAAGCAGTCCGTTTTTATCTGCCTGGACTTTTTGCTTATATAATCCCTTTTTTCCATTCAACACTTCAGCCTGGAAAGTTGAATCCCCCATCGGCACTTTATCCGCCCGGCTAAATTGCAACCGGGCGCGGATGTGGGTACCATTCGCCGAGGTGTCTATCCGGCTGTTGATCAGCCATGCATTTTCGCCTATACCAGCAATACGAATGCGCTTATAGTAATATATATCCTGGCTAAAATTGCGCATCCACTGAGTGTAAGTCCTGACAACATAATTACCCGGCTTAAAATCCTTTTCGGCGATGGCGATATTTCCGGGGCAGAGACCGTTATCAACCGCAAACAGGTATTGCTTGATCACGCGATTGCTGTCAGTCGCAATATCAACATGCAACAACCCGCTTCGCGACGAAAGCAAATGCGATGCAGCATTGAACACATACGCCTTAAACCAAATGGTATCTCCCGCAGCATATTCAGGCTTATCAAATTGGATATATAGCTTTTCGGGCGCGGAATGATTGATAATACTATCCGAATGATACGTCAGTTTTAACAGTTGTCGTTGCAATAGCGGCAATTGTGCTCGAGCATTAAAATGGCCACCAATAGCAAACAATAAAATACCGATCAGGCACTTGGTTCGCATAGAGCTTATTGATTAGTACCCGGTTTTCGCTGTTCGATATTGATCTTCCGGCTGCTAAAGCCCAGCAAACCGTTTGCATCCGTCCCTTGTATCAAAATAGTATAGGCAGACGGCGCACTGCCTGCATAAAATGACACTGTTGCCTCGCCGTGCTCATTAGTGACCACATTGGGTTCCCAATCGATGGTGGAACGAAGATCGACAGTATGCGACGTATCCCTGGCGGCATATTTAGGCTGGTAAAATTGCTGAGGTCTTGTGATTGCCAGGGGTTTATACAAATAGGTGCCCGGTGTATTTGTTATTGCCGGGCCATGCCCTGAACGCGTGGTGATCTCGATAAATGCAACAGTGTTCGGATCAATCATTGTACTCGGAAAATACTCATGTAAATAATCACCCACATATTTATTAGTTGTTATCACTTCTATTCCTTTGATATCCTCTGCCGAATTGGAACGCAGGTAGTAGCGAAAGGCATTCATGTCGAAATTCGGATAAATAGAAAAAACACTAATGCCGTCTACATACAGCAGAACGATACGCTGGTCGATGAGGTACCACTGCACAGGCGTACCAGGAATAAAGGTGTCCTTAAAGCCTTTTACATTTTTCTCAAGCAGATCAAGAAACGTTCGCTTACCGGCCTTTTCCAGTTCTTTTTCGTCCAATACCACATCGGCATTACCGGAACCATTAGGGTTTTCAGATCCCTTGATCACTTTTTTTGCGATGATCTTAACCTCTTTCAATTTATGGCCGGTTCCGGGATAATACGGCAATTCACTCATTTTTATGCGCGACTGCAAATGGCTCATCAAAGTCGTATCGGTATTCACGTACCAGGGTGTCGCCATCGGAAGCATCGGCGGCGCAAAAACCGGCTGTTGCTGTTCATCTATTTTAATGCCGACATTAAACTCGCGCTTAGCGGTTTTAATGAAGAACACCGGTGTGTCCACAGGAGGAAAATGATCAAAAGTAAAATGTCCCTCTTTGCTGGTTGTGGTGTCCATCAGTATCGCCGGCGATGTGCTCAGCAACTGAACGTGCAGGTTCTCTATTCCTTTATTTAAAACGTTACTCACTGTTCCGCTAATTTTATATCCTTTCTCGGGCTCAAATTTCACATCAGCTTTCACCGGCTCGTAACTCACCCACCCCTGCGTAAGCAGCAAATTGTCCAGCGAGCGCCGTGCGATTGTATCCTCTTTTAAATAATATCCAGGGTCCTCAACATATCCTTGCAGATCGGATGTAAGCAACATATGGTTTACGATCGTATTCGAGGTATCTGCACGAACCTGTGCATTATCGGTAACCGTAACAGAAAAATTACCAGCGATGGGTTGCCCGAGCGCCTCTGTAACTTTTATATGCAAAGCGATGCTGTCTTTGCCGATGTATCCGCCCCGATCAGGTTGAATAGCAATGTGCAGGTCATCATGATGATCAACATAAACCAATCGTTCGCAAAGCGGCTGATTTGCTGTTGTTGCCAGGATAAAATGAGTTATCCCGGTTGGGAAAAGACTTGCAGCGATACGTCGCTTCACAACAGCGCCTTTTGTCAGATCAACCACCGCAGCATAGCAGATCACGCCCCGGGCCTTGCCGATCAAAAAATAGGGCCCGCCGGTTCTGGAAACATCATCGGTTGCGAACAGCGATACTTCGAGTGAATCGCCTTGCATGGCATTATCAACCCGCAGTACCATTCCCGAAGGCTTAGGCTGAGGTAAGGGATAACGTTTAACGAGCCCGCCCGGCAAAGTTACGCGGGCCGTATATGCCTCACCTGCCATGGGCCGCAGTTCAAACCTGCCCATACCGTTATGAAATGACTTGATTGCAGCACATTGCTTGCCGGACTGGTCGACGATGACACCGTTAATATCTACACTCTTCCCGTCTTCGCCTATCGCCTTAAAACCGATCCTGGCCGGCAAGCCCGCTACCAGGTTTCCGCCTTCGGGCATAAATTGTAAGTCGATATCATTGCCGACATTTACAGGTATAGTTGCTTTCCGATTATGCGCAGGATTCTGCACTTCGATACTATTAAATTGTTTTTTGGCCGGAGGTGTAAATTGAAAGTCCAGGAGCCCGTTTTTATCAGTTTTTATATTTTGAGTGAAGATGCTTTTGTTACCATTCAAAACCCGCACCTGCAATACTGAATCCTTTAAAGGAACTTTACCTACTGAAGTCAATTGCACCAAAGCTTTTATTGAAGCCGAACTATCGCGCAACCGGTCAATATGGCTGTTTACCAGCCAGTTGTTTTCGCTCGTGCCTGCCACACGGATACGTTTATAAAAGAAGGTTTCTGCACCAAAATTGCGCATCCAGTTTGTATAGGCTCTAATGGTATAGTCACCTTCTTTGAACGAGCTTCCATCCAGCGCCACCTGACCCGATGCCATACCGTCGGTCAGCTGCAATAGAAGTTGTTTTACTATTTTGTTGTTATCATCAGCTATATCAACATGAAGTATCCCGCTGCGCGATGACAGCAGCAGTGTCGGCGCATTAAACACCCATGATTTAAGCCAGATGGTATCCCCAATCACATATTCGGGCTTATCCGGTTGCAGATAAACTTTCTCCGCCGAAAGGCTATCCAGTGTCGAATCAGAACGTTCCTTTAAAGCTAACAATTGCTTTCCTGGCTTGGTTGTATCAGGCAATGCTGCTATGTTGCCCAGACCGGTGGGCTCAAAAGGTTCGTAGTCGGCAGGGAGCATATCTGCTACGCGGTACCGGCCCCAGGCACCGGCCAGTGAAATATCCTTTGGATTAAGGACCCAGCCATTTTGGTCGAAAAGCAGGTAGGGGCATGTAAATGACAGGATCGAGGTCTCGTAATTAGAATAGCTGTTAATGTGTTCGAACTTGTCGTTCTCATGAAAATGATGACGCCTGCTGTACTCGATATAAAGGCCGGTAGTATCTGCGCTTATCGCATAAATGCCTTGTTGGTTGGTTTTATTCAGGATGCCTGGCTGCTTAAGTGCTTTATGGCTCAACACTTTTTTGGAACCCCCGTTCATATATTTTAATACCCTGAAGCCATCTTCGTCAAGCTGATCGCTAAGCAATACCCGCAAAAAATGCATCTCAGACGGCTCGTATACCTGCCTGCGTTTATTTGCCCAGGC
>Ga0206934_1224_pt1 | contig 14383 bp, 16 predicted proteins | sample Alteio_BWOrgHeat_16_FD_152932 | JGI IMG/M metagenome (GOLD analysis project Ga0206934, IMG submission 152932) | Enriched cells from forest soil in Barre Woods Harvard Forest LTER site, Petersham, Massachusetts, United States -... | ecosystem: Environmental > Terrestrial > Soil > Temperate forest >...
ATCCTTGATTATTTTTCCGCCTTTCATTTGCAAGATTCGCTCTGTCTTTTGGGCGAGTTCAAGGTTGTGAGTAACTAAAACGAGAGTCGTTTTTTCTTCGCGGTTCATTTCAAAGAGTAAGTCCGTTACCTGAAGTGCATTCTCTTCATCCAAATTTCCTGTAGGTTCATCGGCAAACAAGATTCTTGGAGAAGCAATAAAGGCCCGGGCTATGGCTACCCGCTGCTGTTCGCCACCCGAAAGTTGCGACGGGTAATGATGAAGCCGGTCGGCCAGACCTACCCGAGACAACAAATCCTTCGCTTTACCGGCTATATTTTTTTCTCCTCTCAATTCCAGCGGCACCATTACATTCTCAAGTGCAGTAAGCGTTGAGAGCAGCTGAAAATTTTGAAAAACAAACCCTACAAACTGATTTCGGACGTAGGCCCGGTCATCTTCACTCATAGCATTCAATTTAAAACCCATTAGCGAGATAGAGCCGCCCGTTGGCACATCAAGTCCTGCACACAAACCAAGCAGAGTCGTCTTTCCGCTGCCGCTTGGGCCAATGATAGCAAGGCTTGTTCCCTGCTCCGTTTGAAATGAAACCTGATCTAATACAGTTAATTTTTTATCAGCAGATGAATAGATTTTGGTCAACTGCTCTGCCTGTAATACAATGTCTGCCATCGAATGAATGAATTATCCTACAATAATCGTTATTCCCATGAAATTGTTTCATTGGACTTGATAAATGATAAGTCGGAATTTGCGAAATATTATTGTGCAGCTTTCTTAAATGACAGAATCCAGTTGATGCAGCAGTTTGAGTTTTTTAATAAGTATCGATGACTCCATAAAATCAAGCGTCTGCTGGCTATCGCTAAATGCCTCCTCAGGTTTTTCGTGCATCTCATAAATAATGCCATCGGCACCAGCCACCGCAGCTGCTAAAGCTACCGGCTCAACATACTCCCGTATGCCAACGCCATGCGATGGGTCTGCTATCACTGGCAAATGAGTTTTTTCTTTCAGGATAGGGATTGCATTGATATCAAATGTATTGCGACTGGCTCTTTCATACGTGCGGATACCGCGTTCGCAAAGCATAAGTTTTTCATTGCCCGCAGAAAAAACATATTCCGCTGAGTACAACAGTTCTTCGATTGTTCCTGAAATCCCACGCTTTATCATCACGGCTTTATCAACCTTACCCAATTCGTCAAGCAGATTAAAATTCTGTGTGTTGCGCGCTCCCACCTGAAAAATATCAACGTAGTCATGCATCGCAGCTATCTGACTCACCTGCATTACCTCACTGATAATTTTAATGCCGGCTTTCTTTGCCAGAGAATACCACAACTTTAACCCCTCCACACCAAGCCCTCGGAAGGCATACGGTGAACTCCGTGGTTTAAACACGCCACCGCGCATAATACGCACACCATTCGCTTTAAGATGATTAATCGTTGACTCTATTTGCTTTTCAGTTTCAATTGAACAAGGGCCTGCCATGATAGCAAGAGACCCATCGCCAATAACAACGTCATCGCCCAAATCAATAATCGTTCTGCTCACTTTCCACTTTCGTGAAACCAGCTTGTAATCATCAGACACTCGATGGATGTCGGCAATGCCAGGCATGATTCCCAACTTACGAATATCAAATTCTTTCTTGCCGATGGCCACGAGATAATTTCCGTATTGTGTCTTCACTTCGTTGGACTTATATCCCAGCCCTCCGATTTGCGAAACGATCGCCTCCTTTTCCGTTGAAGTAATTGCTTTGGATAATTGAATAATCATTTTACTAAATTGTTTTAGATGTCGATTTAATTTCCCCTGAGTTTTTTAATGAAATTTTGTAAGTCACCAGTTATTTCTTTCGCATCCTTTAGCAATTGAATAAACGCGCTGCCTACAATGGCTCCTGCACTATATTCACACGCCTTCGAAAACGTCGCATGATCAGAAATCCCAAAACCAATCAAAAAAGGGTTCTTAAGCTTTAAGGATTGCAATCGCTTGAAATAACTTTCCTGTTCAGGAGAAAATCCTGTCTTCGCTCCTGTTGTACTCGAAGCTGAAACGGCATATATAAAAGTGGTGCTGGCCATATCAATTTGACGAATACGATTTTCAGAAGTAGTGGGTGAAATCAAGAATATGTTGGCCAATCCGTTTTTCTCGAACAAACCTTTATACTCCTCTTCATACTCACGCAATGGCAAGTCAGGGAGAATAACTCCGTCAACTCCTGCGGCTACAGCGTCTTCACAAAATTTTTGAACTCCATATTGCATTACCGGATTAATATAGCCCATCAGGATAATTGGCAATTTCGCTTGCTTTCGAATTTCTCTGGCTTGCTCCAAAAGCAACTTCAGATTCATTCCGTTATCCAAAGCAGTCTTATTGCTTTCCTGAATTACAGGGCCGTCGGCTACCGGGTCAGAAAAAGGAATTCCAATCTCAATAATATCAACACCCGCTTTCTCCAATGCAAGAGCAATAGTGACAGTATTGTTCAATTCAGGAAAACCTGCAGTATAAAAGACGGAAAGGATATTCTTTTTCTTACTGTTGAACAGGTTTATAATTCGGTTCATGTGTTACGCGTTAATTTTGACTATTTGGATAATTGATGCAGTAATTTGACTCATTAACGAATCATCGAATCAGTTAATTAATACTTTCCCCACTTAATGTAGGTCTCTAAATCTTTGTCACCCCGACCAGAAAGATTGACAACCACGATATCATCTTCTTCCAATTCCATTTTGCTTAGCACCGCCACCGCATGCGCGCTTTCAATGGCGGGGATAATTCCTTCAAGTCTGCTCAATTCGATCCCGGCATTCATAGCTTCATCATCAGTAGCATTTAAGAATTGAACACGACCAGTTTCAAACAAATGAGCATGCAACGGGCCGATGCCAGGATAATCCAAGCCGGCAGAAATAGAATACGGCTCAATCACTTGCCCGTCTTCAGTTTGCATGAGCAATGATTTACTTCCGTGAAGAACACCTATTTTGCCCAACGCTGTTGTAGCTGCCGACTCGTTTGTATTGATCCCCTTGCCCGCAGCTTCGACACCAATAAGATCCACATGTTCATCATCCAGAAAATGATAAAACGCTCCTGCCGCATTACTTCCACCTCCAACACAGGCGATGACATAATCGGGATAAGGGTTGCCTAATTCATTTGTGAGTTGTTTTTTTATTTCAGAGCTGATCACCGATTGAAATCGTGCCACCATATCCGGATAAGGGTGCGGCCCTACGACGGAGCCAATAATATAATGCGTATCCGTCGGGTGGTTTATCCAATGGCGCATCGCTTCGTTAGTAGCATCTTTTAAAGTCATGTTCCCGGACATTGCCGGAATAACCTTAGTGCCAAGTATACGCATCCGCTCGACGTTTGGTCGTTGCCGTTCCATATCAAGCTTGCCCATATAAACGATGCACTCCATACCCATCAACGCACAGACTGTAGCCGTGGCAACACCGTGTTGACCAGCACCTGTTTCGGCTATGATCTTTTGCTTACCCAATCGCTTCGCTAAAAGAATTTGCCCTATAGTATTATTTATCTTGTGAGCACCCGTATGACAAAGATCTTCGCGTTTCAAATAAATTTTGGCTTTGTATTTTTCCGAAAGGCGGCCCGCAAGAAATAAAGGCGTTGGGCGGCCGACATAATTTTGCAGCAAGCCATCAAACTCTTTCTTGAAATCATCTGATTCAATAATTGAAATGTAATTACCCTCAAGTTCTTCAACATTTGGGTAAAGCATTTCCGGTATGAAGGCTCCACCGAATTTTCCGTAGTAGCCGCGTTCGTTAACTGTATATTTCATGTGATAGAATTTAGAAGTTCTTGAATTGCTTTTATTTTCATAACATCTTTTTTTCCGACGGCTGATTCGGCCCCGCTATTTACATCCACTGCCAAAAGGTTCATGTCATTTAATTCCACAACCCGAGAAATGTTTTCTGCCGACAGACCCCCGCTTAGAAAAAACGGAGTCTTCTGGCTGTATTTTCTTAATAAGGTCCAGTCGAACGTCAGTCCCGTTCCTCCGTAATTTTTCCCTTTGGTATCAAATAAAAACAAATCCGCATAAGGAACGTAGGGCTTTACAAAATTGAAATCAAAAGTTTCATCTATCGAAAAAGCTTTAATCACTTTTACACTCCCTTTTACAATCTTACAATCAACGATTGGCTCATCGCCATGTAACTGGACATAATCCAATCTATACCTCGCCACCAGTTCCAGAATCTTTTCTGGTTTTTCATTAACAAAGACACCAACCTTTTTAATTTCCGCCGGAAAGCCTATCGGAACAATAAAATCCTTTCCAACATACCTTTTCGATTTTTCATAAAAAATAAAACCCATGTACTCAGGAAGTAATGCAGCCACTTCGAGAATGTTTTCAGAATCTCGCATACCACATACTTTGAGTTTTAGTTTACCCTTCACTGGTTACTTAATTTATTCAGTGCTTCAATAAATTCTTTTGCCGCTACCTCAGGTCTACTGTGCTTCATAAAATTCTCTCCAATCAAAAAACCTTCAAAGCCATACTTCCTAAGCTCGACGATTGTCTCAGGAGAACTGATTCCGCTCTCAGAAATCTTGACTATTTCCTTTGGAATAAATTCTGAAAGTTTCTTTGAAGTCTCCACATTAACCTCGAAGGTTTTCAAGTCACGATTATTGACACCAATCAAATCGACCACTGAGAACGATTGAGGGTAAAGCTCTTCACGCGAATGAACTTCAAGTAAAATTTCTAATCCCAGCGAACGTGCGAAACCAGCTAAGGCTTTCAGTTTTTCTGGCTGAAGTGCAGCGGCTATCAACAGAATTGCGTCTGCCCCGATTGATTTCGCCTCGATAATCTGATATTCATCAATAACAAAATCTTTCCGAAGAATCGGACAGTAGTTAAACTTACGAGCAACCATAAGATCATCACTACTTCCGCCAAAAAATTCCTTATCCGTAAGGATTGAAAGCGCACTTGCTCCGGCCTGCATATAGCCGATAGAAGTACGCTCCACAGAAACATGCGGGTTGATAGCCCCTTTCGATGGCGACTTGCGTTTGAATTCCGCAATAATACCTGACTTATCTTTTCGCTGTATGTACTTTTTTAAAGACACAGCTGGTGAAGAAAAGAAAATGCTTTGCTCCAGAAGCTTAACTGGATACAAGCTCTTTCGCTCAGTAACTTCTTTTTGTTTGTGTCCGATTATTTTCTCAAGAATATCCATTGATCATTAAGTTTTTAGTTATTGTAATGTTTAACGTTGGCCTTCAATCAATTTTTTAAAAGCAGTCAATGCCCTTCCCGATTCCAGCGCTTCTTTTGCCTTTGCAATTCCCGCGAGTATTCCTTCTTTTTGATTTGAACAAAATAAAGCCATGCCAGCGTTGGCCGTAACAACTGCTTTTTGCGCAGTCGTTCCTTGTCCTTCCAATATTTTCATAAAAATTTTAGCAGAATCTTCTACTAAGTCTCCTCCATGCAGGTCTGCCGAAGAAAGTCTTGGCAACCCAAGCTCTTCAGGTTCCATCACAGCATCACCTGTGTTACAGTAGTATTTCAAAGCAGACGTGAGCGAGACTTCGTCATACCCGTCGGTAGAGTGGAGAATAACAAATTGCTTTTCTGTCTGTTGGTATAGGTAACCGTACTGACGGGCAAGTTCAAGATTAAAAACACCAACAAGTTGACGCACTGGAAACGCAGGATTCACCATCGGGCCGAGCATATTGAAGAATGTCTTTACCCCTAGCTCTTTACGGATGGGTGCAACATTTTTCATAGCGGGGTGAAATAACGGTGCGTGCATGAAACAAATATTTGAGCGGTCTAGGCTTCGCTTTAGTTCGTCAATGTCATTCGTAAACCGGTATCCAAAATATTCCATCACGTTGGACGAACCCGAGAGTGAAGACACTCCATAGTTGCCATGTTTAGCTACTGGCTGGCCAGCAGCCGCTACAACAAACGACGAGAGCGTAGAAATATTAAATGTATTTTTTGAGTCACCGCCCGTACCGCACAAATCCATTACAGGCTCATCCAGCTTCACTGGAATACAAAGTTCAAGCATAGCATCACGGAAACCCGAAAGCTCATCTACGGTAATCCCCCTCATCATATAGATCGTCATGAACGCAGATATCTGACTTGGATTGAATTTACCTGTTGCCATGTCGACTAAAACCTGCTTTGCATTCGCTTTCGAAAGCGTGCGATGACCAATCAAATTATTCAAGACCTCTTTCATATCATTTTATCTGTTATCAACTAACTGTTCAGCCAATTCTCGATCATCTTCGGCCCTTCCGGTGTCATCACCGACTCCGGATGAAACTGTAGCCCTTTTACATCATAGTTTACGTGACTTAGTCCCATCACCAAACCTTCATCATTTACAGCTGTGACTTTTAAGTCGGTGGGAATACTCTCGGGTTTCACTGCCCATGAATGATAATGTGTACACTGAAATCGTTCCGATACATTATAAAAAAGTTTCTCCGACTTGTCGTTGACTCGGGCAGTTGAAGTAACCCCATGCAAAACATCAGGTATATTATAAAGAGTGGCGCCATAAACTTCTGCAATTCCCTGGTGACCTAAGCAGATACCAAGAATGCTTTTGGTCGGACCATATACTTTGATCACTTGTTTCATTATCCCTGCTTCATCAGGAATACCAGGGCCCGGGGAAAGTAAAATTTTATCGTAGTGATTAATTTCATCCACAGCGATTTTATCATTCCTGAAAATATCAGGTTGATACCCCAGCGCCCGAATGATGTGCACAAGGTTGTACGTAAACGAATCGTAATTGTCGAGAACCAGTATTTTAATCTTACTCATAATGTTCAAATCCTTGTAATTAAAAATCAAATCGTTTCTGCCAGCTTCACCGCCTTACGAAGGGCTTCAAGTTTATTATTTACTTCCTGTAACTCATTCTCTTTGACCGACTTCGAAACTATCCCCGCTCCTGCCTGGTAAATCAATTGATTATTCTTACTTAAAAAGGTGCGTATCATTATGGCTTTATTCAATGAACCATCAAATCCAATCAGCCCGATTGCTCCTCCGTAAAAACTACGATTTACATTTTCGTATCGATTGATCAGATTCATAGCCATAACCTTAGGCGCTCCAGAAAGTGTCCCTGCCGGAAAGGTGTCTGCAAACATTTGAATAACTGAAGCATTTTCGCTCAGCTTGCCTGAAACTTTTGAAACCAAATGAATCACATGCGAGTAATATTGAATTTCCTTAAATACATTCACCTGCACATCGTTGGCACTTCTGCTCATGTCATTTCGGGCGAGATCAACCAGCATTACATGTTCTGCGTTCTCTTTCTCATCGGCCGAAAGTTTTAAAGCGATGGCAGCATCTTCCTGATCGTTGCCACTTCGGCGAAAGGTGCCGGCAATTGGGTAAATAAAGGCTGTGTTATCTTTTACCTGAAGCTGAGCTTCGGGCGAGGAACCGAAAAGCTTGAAATTACCGTAGTCAAAATAAAACAGGTAGGGTGACGGATTAATCGACCGCAAAGCTCTGTAAACATTAAACTCATCGCCTTTAAATGAACTTGAAAACCTGCGCGACAAAACAATCTGAAACACATCGCCTCTAAAGCAATGTTGCCTACCAAGTTCCACCATTTCCATAAATTCCTCGTCAGTAAGATTGGACGTCTCTTTTCCTGCCACCAGAAACTGGTAAGTAGAGAATCGGTTACTAAAAATAATTTGCTCTATTGCGTCAAGAGAATTACCGGTATTCCCAAAACCAAATTCATGCAATCTCAGTTCGTTAAAAAAATGATCCACAATTATCACGTATCGGTATAATTTATAGACCATGTCAGGAATAAATTTTTCAGGGTCGATCTCTACATCTTCAAAATACCTGACTGCATCGTAAGTTGTATAGCCAAATAGTCCCAAAGATTTAAACCTCACATCCTGTGAATCAAGTTCAAACGAGTTTTTAAAATCCTCAAGTAAAGCTGGCAGACGCTTGTCACTTGTTTTAAGTTCTATTCTGCGAATAGTTTCGTCAGGATAGTGCATCGTCACCGTTCCCTGTTGCACTTCAAATGAAGCAATCGGACAGCAGCAGATAAAGGATAAGCTGTTTTCGCGTCCGTGATAGTCTGAGCTTTCCAACAAGATGCTTCCCATATAAACGTCGCGCAGTTTCAGATAGATGTTCACAGGAGTGAGCGTGTCAGCCAGAAGCTTCTTATAGTTGGTTTGAAGTTTATATTTCATCGTGATGTCGTTTTGGTAAAATAAAAAAGCCCACTCGAATGATCGGGCGGGCTTTTCTTAAATCTAAATATCCTTTCAACAAGACACAGCCGTGCACCGATCAATTATTGATCCGTACCACCACCATGCATTGAATGAAAATTGTTTCATATTAGTCTTCCTTCTTTTTTGCCACTTTACGAGCCTTTGGCTTTGCAGCTTCTTCCGTTACGGCTGTTGCTTTTTTCCTTGATGCTCTTTTCATGCGCTCTTTGATCTTCTTTTTAAGCCTTGAATTGCCAAAAGAGCCTATTGTACGTTTTCCCTTTTTTGATTTTTTGTCTCCTCTTCCCATTTAAATTTAAATTTGTGGGGCAATAATAAGGATGATTTGCGAAATACAAAAATTGAGACCTCAATTATTTGCTTTGCCGAGCATCAGCCGTAAGCAAACAAACCCGATAACCCCTGACAAAAGCGAGCCTGCTAGTACAGCAATTTTTGAACTATCGATCAGCGTGCCGTCATTAAAGGCCAGCAGGGTTATGAATATTGACATGGTAAAGCCTATTCCCGCCAGCAACCCAATTCCCAATAAATAAGAAATTTTAAGTCCTTTTGGAATAGAACACCACCCAATCCATACTCCCGCAGCTGCAAATAAAAAGATGCCCAATGGTTTACCCAACAGCAACCCAAAGATAATCCCAAGACTATTGGGCGAGCTCAAGTCGTGGGCAAATGTAACCGGGATAGTTATAGCTGTATTAGCGAGCGCAAAAAGAGGCAACACAATAAACGCCACCGGCTTGTGAAGCCAATGCAAGATTTTGACAGAGGGAGATTTATCATCGCCTGTGCGAAATGGAATCGCAAACGCCAATAGCACTCCGGTAATCGTAGCATGAATACCAGAACGGTGCATGCAAAACCACATAACACATCCCAGAATCACATAAACCCAGAGTGACAGGATGTTTAATCGGTTTAGTAAAATCAGGAACGCAAAAATCAGTAAGGCAATTCCCAGATACAAAAGAGAAAAGTGAGTTGAATAGAATAAAGCAATAACGAGAATCGCCCCTAAGTCATCGATAATAGCGAGGGCGGTCAGGAATACTTTTAGTGAAAACGGAACACGATTTCCAAGCAACGAGAGTATTCCCAGTGAAAATGCAATGTCGGTAGCCATCGGTATGCCGTAGCCGCTTTGTGAAAGCATTCTGCGATTGAAGAAAAAATGAATACCGGCAGGTACCACCATTCCACCCACAGCAGCCAGCACCGGCAGCAATGACTTTTTAAAATCTTTGAGTTCACCAACATATATTTCGCGCTCAATCTCCAAACCTACCTGCAGAAAGAAAATTGCCATTAGTCCGTCATTAATCCAAAATTCTATAGGTTTCGAGGATGCGGAAATATGCCAAAAGTGTTGATAAGAACTGCCGAATGATGTGTTTGCCACAACCATGGAAGCGGCGGCACAGAATAGTAACACCATGCCACTGGACTTCTCGCTGTTAAGAAAGTCGTTGAAGAATTTCGGAAGCTTCATTTATTTATAGCATTGAACTTAAAGATAAAATATTCCTTTTGGTATTCGCCTTCGACCTTCCTATTTTTAAACAATCAAAAATTTCCTTCGTGTGAGAACCCTAATTATAGCTGCGCTTTTCTTTCTTCTTGTTGCCGAAAGTGGCGCCCAGCAAAAGACTTACGACACGCTGCCCAACCTTCCTGATCATTATAAGAAGCGTTACGAGCTTTTCAAGAAAGAGCCTATTGTAAAAGGGCAAGTGATCATGCTCGGCAACAGTATCACTGAAGGCGGCTTATGGAAAAAGTTATTGCGAGATTCCGGCGTGATCAACCGCGGAATCTCGGGTGATGTGACTTTTGGAGTACTCAACAGAATCAAAGACATTACTGACCGCCAGCCCTCCAAAATATTCATCCTTATCGGGATCAATGATCTTTCGCGTAATACGCCCGACGAAGTGATTCTCGAAAACATATTTATGATCATGGGCAAGATCAGAGGTCGCTCTCCAAAGACGAAAATCTATCTCCAAAGCATTTTGCCGATTAACGAATCGTTTAAGAATCTGAACCCAAATTACAAGGGCAAAAGCGATCACATTACGAAGATCAACGGGCAGCTTCAAAAGTACGCGACCAAGCAAAAGTATACTTATGTAGATTTGTACTCTAATTTTCTTGATAAAGACGGAAACCTTGATGCAAAGTATACCTACGATGGCTTGCACCTCAACGGCACAGGCTATGCTCAATGGGTAGAAGTTTTGAAGAGAGAAAAGTATTTGTGAGAATTGTCAGTTACTATTAATCGTTAAAATGAAAATCTCTCTCCTTGTTGTATTTAGTTTTTTTTTCTTATGCTCTTTTGCTCAATTCAAAAATATCAAGCTCGCCGAGCAAACTGATGATGCGTATCCGCCGGTGGAACCTTCCATAGCCATCAACAAGAAGAATCCAAAGAACATTGTGGTAGGTATGGCACTCAACCGTGTGGTAACAACCACCGATGGCGGTGAAACATGGAATGAAACCAAACTCACCTCGCCACTTGGGGTGTATGGCGACCCGGCCGTAATTGCTAATTATAAAGGAGAGGTTTTCTATTTTCATTTGGCGGACCCCAGCGGCAAGGGCCGCAGCGATGATGCCTGGCTTGACAGAATCGTTTGTCAAATATCCATTAATGAGGGCGCACTCTGGAGTGAGGGTGCTTCCATCGGCAACAACCCTCCTGCAGATCAGGACAAAGCATGGCCGGCCGTACATCCAAAGAAGAATTTTATCTGCACAACATGGACGCAGTTTGATAAATATGGAAGCGATAGTCCGAGTTGCCAATCCAACATCATGTTCAGTAAATCAGGAAGTGGCAACCGCTGGTCTAAACCTATTCAGATCAATCAGAATCCTGGTGATTGCATCGATGACGACAACACTGCCATGGGTGCGGTTCCTGCTGTCAGTTCAGAAGGGAAAATTTTCGTTGCCTGGGCTAATCAGGGCAACATCTATTTTGACAGGTCGTATGACGAAGGTACCAATTGGCTGGCAAGCGACTTACTTATTGCCAAACAAGAGGGCGGTTGGTCAATGTCTGTTCCTGGTCTTGAGCGATGCAATGGATTACCAGTGCTGGCGGTCAACAATACTTTTACGCGATACCGCGGATTATTATACGTGGTTTGGGCCGATCAAAGAAACGGGACTGACGACACCGATATCTGGCTTATCCGCTCCAGCAATCGGGGTGATTCTTGGACAAAACCGGTACGAGTAAACAAAGATGAACCAGGCACTCATCAATTCATGCCGTGGATTGCCATAGACGAAACTACGGGGCATGTTTTTATCGTCTATTACGATCGAAGAAATTATGAAGATCTCCAAACTGATGTTTATCTGGCTTATTCCTCTGATGGAGGTGATAGCTTTACTGAGGCCAAAATCAGTGAGAGCCCATTTATACCAGACTCAAAGAAGTTCTTTGGCGACTATACTAATATTTCTGCGCATGGTGGAATCATCACACCTGTCTGGACGCGTATGGATAAGGGGCGTACCAGCGTATGGACCACTGTGATTAAAGATGTTGACTTAATTAAGAATGATCCGATACGCGACAAGGCATTGCAAAAGCCGAAATAAAGTCGCATCGTGCAAGTGTTAATAACAGCTACTGAAATTCGAAAGTGAATATGTAAATTTGATGTAAAGACTCATTAGTGCATCCTTCGCGCCTAGCCGTAAAAATAATTTTCTTTCTCAACGGGTTTGTTCACGCTAATTATTTTTCACGTCTACCCAGAATCCAAGAGCAATTTTCTATTGACAACGGGGTCGTGGGGCTGGTGCTCCTTTCTTCATCAATAGGAGCATTATTGGCAATGCCCTTTACTGGATGGCTGATTATCCGAAACGGCAGCAGAAGGATAACCATTTTCTCTGCGTTCTTCTACTGCTCTCTAATCCCGTTTATTTCGTGGATGCCCTCCCTGTGGGCGTTGATCATCCTATTTTTTATTCTTGGTGTTTCGGCCGGCATGCTTGACGTTGCCATGAACTCGCAAGCAGTGATGGTAGAAAAGCAGTTAGGAAAACCTATCATGACTTCGTTTCACGCCCTTTTTAGCATAGGCATGGCGATAGGTGCTGTAACAGGTGCCTTGTTTACCAAAATTGGCTCAGGAATGTCGCTTCATTTTACGCTGGTTTCAGGGATCAGCATAGTCACCGTTTTTCTGGCCCGCTATTATCTTATCCATGATAAACCCAAAACGAAGACCAGTGAAGAACCGGCCTTCCGGCTGCCTAATGCCGTCATGGTGGGTATTGGCGTTATCGCCTTCTGCAGCATGCTGGGTGAAGGCGCTATGGCCGACTGGAGTACTAACTATATGGAGAATATAGCGCATGCAGACAGAGCACTTGCTCCGCTGGGGTTATCGGCTTTCGCGATAGCAATGACGATCGGCCGGATTTTTGGCGATGGTGCAAGAGTAAAATTCGGGGATCGGTCACTGATGATTGCTTGCGGCCTTACAGCCACCGTTGGATTATGCATCGCAATACTCTTTGTAAACCCAATAGTCGTTATTGTTGGATTGTTCATTGTAGGCATTGGGCTATCTGCTATTGTCCCTATTGCCTACAGCCTTGCAGGGCATACTAAAGATCTTCCTCCCGGAGTCGGCTTAGCAATGGTGACTACAGTGGGCTATTCGGGTTTCTTGTTTGGCCCTCCCATTATCGGGTTCATTGCCGAGTGGCAAAACTTACGAATTGCATTAGGGCTCGTGGCTGTCTTATTTGTAGTGATGACACTCTTAAGCGCTCAGCGAAAAAGTTAACAATCCTTTTGCTCTACATCGCAAGCCTCTCCTTTCAAAGAAGGCTCACTTCCTATTTCAGAAAATGCAATCAGGCGGTGAGCGTTGCGCGTATTTGGCGAAATTGTTTCGCTGGTGAAATCAAATTTTAATCCTTCGGCTGCAGCCACATCGACCACGTGCCTTGTAAGCTGATTGTACTTTGACTCACCTCCGAATTTCGCCATCAGATATTCTTTGTGATTACGGCCTTCGGCTGGCATGTCGGGGTTCAATTCGAAAGGGTGGTATTCAACCTCAAAATCGATTTTATCCTTAAGCTGATCTATGGCTTTCTCCAACCTTCGCTTACCGATGTAGCACCAGGGGCACACGACATCCGAAACTACATCTATCTTAATTACCGGCTTGTTCATTATTTCAGGTTTTATGACGAACAGAAATCATGAAGGTATGGTTCAAAGAATATTTCAGGTAATTCCAAGCTCTGGGTTTTTGCCACATATCCTGCTATAGAAAGTCCGAAGAAACTCCATATCCGATTCGGCATCTTCCGTTGCATAAAACGGCTGGCCAACAACTACCATTTTCATTTTAAAATCAAACCCGCAAGGGATAATAGGCACTTTCGCTTTTTTGGCGATATAATAAAATCCGGTTTTCAATTTAGCTACCTTCTTTCGAGTCCCTTCAGGTGCAATAGCCAGGATAAATTCCTCATGGGCATCAAAAATGTCGACCACCTGCTGCACCATATCGTGACTTGATGAGCGATCAACGGGATATCCGCCAAGTTTTCTGAACAATGTACCAAAAGGCGCCTTGAACAAAGAACTCTTACCGAGAAAACGGGCTCGTTGTATTTTCAAAATACTCCGTGCCATTATGCCTATAACAAAATCCCAATTGCTGGTATGAGGGGCAACGGCGATTATGAATTTCTTTAGCCCTTGTGGAAAAGATCCTTCAATTGTCCATCCAATCAGCCTAAAAACCAGGATGTAAACAAATCTCATCTTTTTTGAATTGGATAAATATCTGACAAGTTATTCAGATGAACATCTGATATTTTACAAAAATTTGTAAAGTCAACACTCGGATGCTTTGTTTGTATACAGGAACTACTCAGAGCCCCGCACTGGCTCTTATATCTGCAAAAGGTTCAGTTTATTAAATTCGAAAGGCCTGCTCACATCTGATCAGGCTTTTTCGCTTCATAG
>Ga0206934_1225_pt1 | contig 14368 bp, 13 predicted proteins | sample Alteio_BWOrgHeat_16_FD_152932 | JGI IMG/M metagenome (GOLD analysis project Ga0206934, IMG submission 152932) | Enriched cells from forest soil in Barre Woods Harvard Forest LTER site, Petersham, Massachusetts, United States -... | ecosystem: Environmental > Terrestrial > Soil > Temperate forest >...
GTTACTCTTACGATAATCTTAAACGTCTTAACAGTGCGCAATGGGGAGTTGTGACTGGTGGGTCAGGTACATATATTGGTAACATTTTATCGAATAATGCCTACAAGGAAGCGATCACCAGTTATGATAAAAACGGAAATATCCTTGGATTGACTCGCAATGGTAAAACAGGTAACAGTGTGGCAAACTATGGCTACAATTACCCAACTACTAACAACCAACTCGGCCAGGTGACCAATAATGGAGGTGCACAAACCACCTATACTTACAATGCCATCGGCCAGATGACCAAACAGGTGGAGGCGAGCACAAACACCACCATGAATGTTTACTATAATGCGTCTGGACTCACCAAACAGATCACCGATGTGAATGGCAATTTGATGGCAAGTTACGCTTACGATGACCGCGGCGACAGGATAAAGCAAGTAATTTACAATGGAGGAATACCGACCAAGACAACCTTCTACGTGCGTGACGCATCTGGGAATGTGTTGGCAACCTATGTACAAACTACTAATTCACCCGTTCTTACGGAAGTACCAATCTACGGATCAGGCCGTATCGGCATGATGAAATGGAAAGGAGGTCAGGCTAAATATTATTATGAAATCAAAGACCATGTCGGTACCGTACGTGCTGTGATTGGCCCTCCATCAACGGACAGCTTCTTGGCCACGATGGAGTCAGTCAACGCCGGCACAGAGTCCAAACAGTTTGACAACATAACGCAAACATCCGTGATTTACTCGGCAGCTAATCATACGGCGGGAGGTAACTCAGCGGCAAGGATAAACAACGGCCAGGCAAACGGCGGATATACCGGACAGATTGTAGGGCCTGGAATGGTAATCAAGGTAGCGCCTGGTGATGTGATCTCGGCTTCAGTCTATGGCTATTATGAAGGAGGTTCCGGCTATAGCAATACGCTGCCTGTAGCAACGGTAGCTGCGGCCGTGGCAAGCATGTTCAGTGCAGGCGTTTCACCCGGCGATCCCGGTACAATGAACAGTGCATTTAGCCAGAGTTATGCAACCAGCGGTTTTGCAGGAGCTGCAGGTTCCAGCAACGATGCAGTCCCTGCCGCGTACCTGAATATGATCATGCTTGACGGCAATATGCTCACCGATCCAACCTTACCAATGTCAGCCATCCCAGTTACCAGTGCAGCCAACTTCGCTAAGCAACAACTTACAATAGGGCCAATCAATATACCGGCACCAGGCTATGTATACATTTATGTAAACGACAACAGTAACAGCAACAACTGGGTCTACTTTGATGACTTGCAGATTACTCATATTCATTCACCATATGTGGCCGGTGGAGATTTTTATCCTTTTGGCTTGGCTATGCAGGACAGACAAATCCCTTCGGAGCCTTATCGGTATGGGTATCAGGGACTGTTCTCTGAAAAGGACAGTGTGACAAACTGGAACGTCTATCAAGCTAGAGACTATGAGTCGCGATATGGAAGATGGTTAAGTACTGATCCAAAGAAACGTAAGGGGATTTCACCATATATTGGAATGGGGAACAATCCAGTCAGTTATACCGATCCTGATGGAAGAGATATTATCCTTTTGCTTGACCTCAATGGAGGAGGAGGTTTTGGACACATGGCGGTGCTAATCGGAAAAGGAAACAAATGGCAATTTTTTTCTAAAAATGGAACGATTGTCCATGGATCTTATGGGGATTCGTACAAACCTAATATTGGAGAAAAAACATATTCAAGTCCTGAGGAGTTTTTTAAAACTGACGAAGGATCAATTTTTGACAAAGCAACGCGATTTCAAACTACTGCCGAGGCAGATGAAGGGATGAAAATATTTGCAACTGAACACGTTGAAAGCAAATATATTCTTGTGGTTGATGATTGTCGGGGTGCTGCCGATGATATTTTGAATATTGGACGAATGCTCTCTGATAAAACACCAATTTATCCAGCTTTTTCTACTCCTAATCTAGATTTCGCTTATAAATCTTTATTCGGCACCAATGTAAAAATAGCACCAAAAATTAAAGTGGATCCTATCCCTCCTGAAGATATAGGGCCCCCCAAAGACGCAGACCTTTCGGGGATCATAAAAGAATTTTAGAATGAAACTTATAATAGGAAGCGTATTCATAACTTTTGTTAGCCTGCTAATCGGCAGGCTAATTCCTCCCTTCAGTGCCTTATTAGGTACGACGTTATTGATTCCGTTGTCTGTAGGTTATATTAATTTTTCAAGCGAATCGATTTTCGGATTGAGGATTAAAAAGAAATTACCTATAGTTCTTAGAATAGCACTATTATACATTTGTGTGATTATTAGTTTTATTACAGATTTCATATATCCTCCAGGGACAAAAGATGCGGAAGGAGACGCGGCTGTCCTTGTCTCAAGCTATGCTGGCCTAATTGTTGGGGGCGTTACTATGATCAAGTACTTATTAAAAGAGAGAAAAATCCAAAAGAGTGAGGTAAACATCGGGCAAATTATTTTGATAGTTGTAATTCCGATGACATGGCTTGCAGCGAATTTTTTTAGAGGAACAAACATTCTTTATGAAATTTTTGGTTGAATTTGAATATCATGCCTTTAAGAGTAGCTTGAATACACCCATTGTAAATTAGATCATGACGAATTCTTCTTAGAGACCATCCCCAAGATTTTCGACGAACTAATGAATGCGTTTTGAATAACTGTTTTGAAGATAAATTTTACTTTCCTGGCCATTGTTTTCGTTTCCATGTGCTCGTACGGCCAGGGCAAGCTCAGCGTGGCTGACACAACCGTAAAAAACTCAAAACCGGTTTCGGCATTAGCGAAAGACTTGCAAAAGAGCAATACGGAAGCGCTTCGTCTTCAACACAAGGTCGATAGTCTGCAGGAAAAAGGGCTTCCAACCTCGAAGTATCAAAAAAGATTAGACAGCATTAATTCAGGGTTACAAAATCAGATTTCACTGCAGCTCACAAGAGAGAAAATCTCATCCTTAAAATCCGAACTGAATGAACCTCGCGATAGCGTTCAGAAAGAAATTGACCGAAAAGAATCTGCACTCAAAAAGAAAATCAGAAAAAAAACATCCTCGCTGGATTCACTCAACGCAAAGACAAAAGATCCTTTAGGTCAAGTAAACTTACCTTCATCAAATGGCCAGACTCAGAACCTACCCAATCAAACGCTGCAAAATATCAACTTGCCGACCGGCTTACCAAACACTGGAATAAACGTGCCCGGTGGAAACAACGAGTTGAGTAAACTGAACAAGGATTTAGCGCAGCCCCAATCTCAGGAAGTAAAGCAACTCGAAAACGAAGTAAAGAAAATTGAAACTGTACCCAAACGAGAACTGAACTCTACAGACATTGCTAAGGAAACAAACGAAATAAAAAAGGACGCAAAGGAGATCGGCACATTGGAAAAACAAACGGCAGGGTATAAAAAAGATATCAAAGGAATAAAAGAAGGCGACAGCGCGAAGATGGCAAGCCTTGACAAAGATGTGGAGAAAGCAGCAGCCAATACTTCGGCAGTAAAAGGAATAAATAGTGAAGAGAAGATTGTGCAGACTCAGAAGAACGCATTGCAACAATACCAGGATATACTCGCCAACGTGCAGAAAGGCAACCTGAAAGACGCCGAAAAACTCTCCATGAAAGAAATCAAGAATCCTTTTATTGGTCAGGAGAGCAAGTTGCAGACGGGCGTTACGCAATTGGATAAGCTTAAGAAGAAATATCACACTATACCCGACAGTCGTTATCTTCCTAAGCACGTACCCAATGAAATGAAAGGTAAACCATTGAAAGAGCGGCTGGTTCCAGGATTTGGATTTCAGTGGTATCAGGGAACCAAAATAGGCGTGGATCTTTCACCTTATCTGATGTACCGTCTAAGCGGCAAGCTAAGGGTGGGCGTTGGAGCAAGTGATCGATTTGTGATTGATAACAAAAAATGGGATGCAACCTCAGGCCACGTACAAGCCTTGAGAGCAATGGCGGACTTTCGCCTGAACCCCATGCTGAACCTTCATGCGGAAGAGGAGTGGACACATTATGGTAACGGTTCGCAAAATACTTATCGGACAGCAAGTGACCCACGACTAAAAGAATGGAATGTCAAATTAAATGTCGGGATATTAAAGACCTATAAGATTTCAAGACGATTTGACGGGCAGATCCAATTGCTTTACAACACGCTTGATTGGACGAACTTTCCACAAACCAAGAATACCTCTATGCGATTTGGTTTCGAATATAAACTTGGCGTTAAAAAGCGCGGCTCCGGATCTAAATAAACCGGCGAATATTTTAGAATTTTACGATAACGATGATCACAAAGTATTCGGTATCGATTTTGGTTTTGATTCTTCCTCATTTCGCTCTATGCCAAAATTTGGTTCCTAACCCGAGTTTTGAGTGTGGTACTGATGAATGCTATCCAATTACAGATGGTTCTCAATTCTACATTCGGGCATGTGACTGGACCTGCGCAACCGGTGCCACTCCGGATGTATTTAGTGCCAAGATTTCTGATCCAACCTGTTTTTTATCGATGCCGCTTGTTGAGGATGGGGAATACCTCATGTTGGCTCCCAGACGCCCCATACAGGAAGCCGTTTTGCTGGAATAATCACCTTACTTCGTCCAACCGGGAATAGTGGGAGGAGTATCACGAATTTATACAGGCGAGGTTGGACCTCACCAAATCAGGATATAGCGGCCGGTACCTATTGCTTCCCTCTCGAATTACCGGGTTGCCCACAGACTAAAGGATGGATACAAGTTTTTAAATGACATATGAAAAGAAATCAAAATCAAGGGAATCGTAGTAGGAATTTCTCCTAAATGAGCTATTGCGTTTTATAAATACCACATAGTTTCGCTAAATGAAAAATAAAACAATCAGTGTCAAGTTGACTCAGAAGGGTGATAGGCTTACTCGTCGAGAAAAAGAAATTTTGCGTTCAATTTACGAGGAGTTTAGTCCAGGAAAAATAAGCGAAAGACTAGAGATCAGCGAAAAAACATTTTTTAATCATAGCGCTAGTATTTTAAAAAAGACACGAACTAGGACCAATATTGGGCTTTTACGGCACGCGATACGCATGGGCTATATCCGTTTGGATTCTTTGATAGTAGCTTGATCTGTTCATCTATTTAAAGACTTTAACTGCATTTCGTTCATAAATGGGCGATAATATTTAAATACTTTGACAGCAATTTCCACTTAACAACTATGGCAGTGTTTTACATCATCAACAACGAGATATTTAATCCCTAATAGAAACCCTTTGAAATCGTCTGGAGTTTGAATATTCAATCAAACTCTGTCCAAAGTTGAATCGTTCGAAGCGCGTCACCGTCTCACGTTGCTGAACGAAATTAAGAAAACAAAACTTCAAACCTACACATCACCCCAAGCTGTCATAAACATTTTGTTAGCGGTAGTTGTTTTTTTTATCGATGTCTTTATTACCAAGGAATTTCGTCTGTCTTTGGATTATTTTCTTCACTGAAGAATTTACCTGTAGGTCCATCTTTATCAATCAAAACATATTTTACAATTCGTTTTCCGGCATCTTCAACAGTTCCGGGTCCGCGATGTCCATTAAAATCTGTTTTAGTGTATCCAGGGCAGACTGCATTTACTTTAAACGAAGTGTCTTTCAATTCGTAAGCCAATACAACAGTATACATATTCAAGGCTGCTTTTGAAGAAAGATAAACGACACCTTTATAGTCGTAATACTTGTAAGACGGGTCGCTGTGTAAAGTAATTGAACCTTGACTTGAGCTCACATTTACGATACGAGGTTCAGAAGAGTTTTTCAACAAATCAATAAATGCTTGTGTAACTCTTACCACTCCATAGACATTGGCATCGTATGCTGCTTTGAACTGTTCTACTGTTGCGTCAAATGCGGATTGAGGATAGCCACCGTAAATTCCCGCATTGTTGATAAGAATATCCAATGATTTTGTTTTCTCGCCTATTATTACACGAGATTCCTTTACCGATTCATCATTTGTTACATCAAGTTGAATCGCTTCTACATTATTTATTCCTTCAGTTTTTAATTTGTTCACGGCTTCTATACCGTTTTCTAAATTGCGACTGCCGAGATAAACATAAATTCCTTTTTCGGCAAGTTGCTTTGTTACTTCAAAGCCGATGCTCTTATTTGCTCCTGTTACCAATGCTGTTTTCATTTTTTCAATATTTTAAATTAATGAAGCAAAAGTAGAGAGCCAAAAAATAGATGAAATGGACAAATCGATTTATTTACCCTACAAATCTTGACTGCGTGAAAAGTCACTTACACTTTTTCCTGTGCTTTTTTTGAAAAGTCTTGAAAAATAGTCGGGGTCATTAAATCCTAATTCATACGCTAATTCTTTTACAGAAAGATTAGAATAACGCAATTTCCGCTGGGCTTCTACCATCAATCGATTAGTGAAAAAATCCTTTGGCGATGTGCCTGAATACTCTTTTACGAGCCGATATAAGCTGTTGGTAGTTAAAGCCAATTTTTTGGCAATTGTATTTATAGATGGTTGCTCTGAAAGGTGTGTTTCCACCATTAATTTGAACTCAACAAACTTCGATAAATTAGTGTTTACAATATCAACTGGTTCATTTTTAAAATAAGCACTGTTCAATTCTGATAATAGTAAATTCAAGTAGGCTAATATTATTTCTGAGTCGGTCAAATGTTTTTCTGTATGAAATATTTGATTCAAGATATCAAAAACCTTTCTTACTCTTTCCCTTGCAGCATTGTCTAAAGTTATAGTTTGTGAGTTTAATGGGTTAACCAAAAATGTAAAGCGTTGCGGTAGCAAAGCCAAGGTATTTTCATCAAACAGTATCTTAAAATATTTTAGATTGTCTGTTTTAACAGGGGGTATAAAAACTTGATTAGGCATCGCAAAAAGCAAGTCTCCATCAGAAATGGTAATGTCTTGTAAGTCCAATTTATAAGTGATAGAGCCGCTGTCAATTAATACAATGAAATAAGAAGTCAACCTACGAGGGTGAAGCAGTTTTTGCTGAATATCAGTAGAAGGGTAAGGGCTGTCATTTGAGTTAATTTTAATCCTCAACTTGTCGTTCTGTGAACTCTTAGATTTTTCGTTTGTTTCTTGCATTTTGTCTGCACTTAGTTTGTAGGGTGGTGATTTACAATTACCGCTAACATTTCGACATAAGCAATATTGCATATATCTCCTTATTGTAAACCCCAAAAATAAGCCTAAACGCCATCCAAGGCTAGTCACTTAAAGACAATTGATTTTTCGAAAGCTTCAATGAAAGCGCATAAATTTGCCTTTCACCATAATGATTTTACAAACGTTTGATTAAAGACTCTTTTCCTTGATTGGCCGAACTCGGGCATTTTTAGTTAAGGACTCTTCCGCAAAATCCGGTTAAAGACTCTTTCACCGCTTCACACCTCTCTTGTGCAGAGACATTAAAGTCTTTAAGTGGAGCACAAATGTCTTTAAGCAGAGCAAAGAAGTCTTTAAATAGATTCCTTTCCATCGCCTCTCATCCCAAAAGGAGCCCTAATTGTAATCTAGGATAGACCTGAAGCTGAAGATATCCTGGTGAAAAATGTTTAGGGCGCCGTTGGTAATTGTCTTCCAGGTTAACAGCTACCCAAAATCAAACCTCCGTCGATGAATTTTTTTCTATTCATACGTGGCTTTTACGGCCAAATGTTTAGACGGCCGAGACTACCTGTTTTCTAACCAATCCACCATTAGCTTACGCTCGGCAAAAAGCCATTTTCCGTTTTGCTTTGCAAAGCTGTCATGATATTTAATGTTGGCGATCATCAGCTTTTGAACGCCGTCCTCAATGGTTTGATGATGAGCAATGCAATATGCAATGCCTGTTGCAGAGTCGTCCTTCAGTAGCAGAACAGTGCTCTGTCCGTTGAAGTGCATTGTCGCGCGATATGTATTAAGGTTATCAAAGACGGGAAACAGGTCTGCTCTTTTATCGATGACTTGAGTCGGTTCAGATGATTTAGCATCCATGTAAACAATGAACCTGGTGTCCTCAGTAAAAAGAGCCATTTGTCCCTGCGCATCGCGAGTGTCAGCACAATAAGCGTATTGATCTATCAGGTTGCGGATAGCCAGCCTGTCGGCAGCCTGTTGTAATTGTTGTTCAGCATTCATTTGTTCAGGTTGTTTAATTGCCTTTAATTTTATGATTGTTGGTGAGTGAGCATCTCTGGAGTTACCCCAAACTTTTGTTTGAAAGATGTATAAAAATGAGAGAGGTTTTCGAAACCCAAGTCCAAATAGATGTCACCCGGTTTTTGTCTTTTCTTGTGAATGAGATAATGAGCTTCTGTTAATCGTTTTTCCTGTAGCCATTTGCGTGGCGATGTTTGAAATATTTTTTCAAAATCGCGCTTAAAGCCTGCGAGACTACGCCCGGTGAGTTTTGCGAAATTCTCTACAGGCACATTGTAGTGAAAATTCTGCAACATGAATATTTCAAGATCTATTTTATGCGGGTTAGAGAAATCAAATAAGAAAGTTTTTAAAGAAGGTTTTTGGCTCAACACCATTTCAATAGCCTCGTGGGTTTTGATGGTGGCAAGTTTTTTGCTGATTTTCTTCGACTTCTCTGCATAGGGCAACAGCGAATGAAAATAGCTTTTTATAAGCGCGTCCGGCTTTAGAAACAGAACGTTTTCGCCTTCGTATTTTTTACGGCTGGTGATATCAGAGTCAGAAGCAAATTGTTGCAGTGCGATGTCAGTGAGTATGACTGAGATACTTTTGTACTCCTTATCGGCAGCAGGAATTTTTACGGATTTTGTTAATTGATTCTTTCGAGCCAATAACACTTGATTTTTCTTCAGGATTAAACTCCCGTTTTGATGTTGGATATGCGTTTCACCTGAAAACTGAAAAGCAAGGACATGATGTGCCGTGAATTGCTCAAAGCCTCGCTGATGTTCAAACGCACATGAATACACAAAGCTATCTTCCAAAACCTGCGTTACAGGAAGTACTTTGTCGCTCATTGCTTTGCCGTTAGTAATTTTTGATGATAGGCTGTATTTCGCTCATCGGTATTGCTGTCGATAAGCATTAATAACGTCAGCAGTAGAATTGTTGTAATTCCGATCGCTCTCCATAATGGCGCCTGGATAAACATAATGAGTAGGGCGACTGCAATGATAATGGCAGGGAGTATTTTAAAAACCAACGCCAGGTCATGTTTCGATTTTGCGGTTCGCGCTATTTCACTTTGTATGAATGAGTCAGCGTCGTTTTTATAGGCAGCCTCAAACTGCGCGATGCGGGGCTTGTTTGCGAAGTACAACCCGGCACTTACCGCTACTAGAAGTAACCCTGCAACGAATAAAGGCCACACAAAGGATTTAGCCATAGCCGTTTTACCCAATTGCAAGAACCCAAGCGCAATGAGAAAGACTACCAAACTCAGCAGTCCCACCATTTTTGCGGAAAAGACTTCTGCTTTAGCCCAATCAGTGCTTAGTTTTATGATTTCCATTTTCAATCAGTATTTAAAGTCCAAGATGAGTAATTGTCAATTCAATTTACTTGGTGTACGGCTCAATTACTATTTGGTGAGTGGCTCAAGGGAAAACTAATTTTAAACAGGTTTCTATAAGTTGTCAAACATCTCACAATACCTTAGCCAATTCGATACTGAACACCGTCTACCACGGCTGCTTAACCAGAGGGAGATAAATGCGCGTCATCGCATGTTAAAAATAAGATTGTCCCTGAGACACCTTCAGGCTCCCCCAACCTCACTTCGTGTTTCTGATTTTCGTTCCCATTATTAATTAATCCATTCCATTGTTTGGACGAGAATTAATTGTGTTCGATTATTTTCGTGATAAGAATAATCAAACTAATGCCGACCGCTAAACTCAGGGACTTCGCTTTTTGTAATTCTCCGTAATCAAGTTTCGAAAGTTCTTCATCCACGCGTTTGAGGACGACAGAAGGACACTTTGTAATTTTCATAACGTAATATTTAATAGTCGATAACTAGATCTGCTACATTGAAAAGTAGTTTAAGCCTTGGCGTGAATTACCGCTTTCTTTGATCTTCCCCAGGAGATAAAAAGAGATACCGAGGCAAGAACAATGTTTGTCACAATTGCAGAGTATTCACCCCTTGATACATGAAAAGCCAATGCAAGAATCATCACTAATGCAAGAGCCCTTGCGGCTGTTACCGTGAGCTGCGGCATAATTCGTAGCACAGAAGGAAGCAGCAACCCCAGTCCTCCTAATAGTTCACTGACTCCGATGAATTTGATGAGACCCGCCGGGACTTCGGTAACCCACGGCATTCCAACTGCGAGTTGGTCGATGGGGGTAGCTACCTTCGTGAATCCAGCCATTAGGAACATGGCTGCTAATAACACCTGTGCTACCCAGAGAATAACATTAAACACTTTTGTTGATTTTTGATTTGAATTTTCCATAGTCTTTTTGTTTTTGTTAGTACAAATAAACGTTGACTGTGGGCCAGAAGGCGATGGGGTAAATCAAGAAATAGCGTTGACAAATGTCAAGTGAATCACTTGTTGGCGTTCGTCGTTATTGTGCCATACTTGCCTTCAAGGAAGTCGTCATAAGCCTGAATTATTTCTCGGCAACTGTTCATCACAAAAGGCCCCTCGGTTACAACAGGCTCTGTATACTCGCTGCCTCCAAAGATGAAGGCATGAACTTCAACAATACCTGGATTATATAAGTGAATTGTCGCGCTATCATTTGACAACATCAATAAATGACTCTTTCCAGTTACTTCGTCATTGATATGGATTTCTCCGTCTGGGACAAACACAGCGTACTCCAGATCAGGCTTAGTGTTGTATGAAAACGATGATTTTGGATTGAGCTTCACATGAAAATTAAACTCGTTTAGAAAAGTCTTGACAGGGGAAATGACCTCCCCTGATTTGCCTAACAAAACCTTCAATGATCCGGCATTATTTGGTAATTGCACCTCGGGAATATCGTGGGGTGCCAGTGCTACGTATTCAGGATCTTCTTTCTTATTTACGGAGGGAAGGTTTATCCAAAACTGCATGGCATGTAGTACTCCACCATTGCGCTGAAATTCGCGTGTTGTTCCCTCTTCATGGATGATGCCGTTGCCAGCTTTCATCCAGTGGGCGCCTCCTTCATCGACTGTTCCCTGGTGACCGCGGCTATCGAAATGTTGGAGCGAACCACTAAGCACATAAGTTAATGTAGCGATTCCTCGATGGGGGTGTGCATTCAGCCCTCTGAGCTGATTGGTTGCCTGATTTTTTTGAACGGTAGGATATAAGTGATCCAGAAACACAAACGGTCCAACCTTACCACAATATTCGTTTGGTAGCAATCTGTTTACCAAAAAATCCGCAACCTTTACATTCTGTCCTCCATAGCTTACTCTGATTGATTTGTTCATAATCTTTCTCTTCTTTTTGCAAAGTTGCAATGCAAGAGAAAGTGATCAATTGATATAACCCAATAAATAGCCTTGACAAATGTCAAGTTGAATTCAATGAAACTGATTACTAGTCATTTTTACTTACTCATCAAATTCTTACGAATTCTACTGAGTGTTTCGGGTGATAGCCCTAAATAAGAGGCAATCATGTTCTGAGGAAAGCGCTGCAAGAATTGCGGATATGTATTGACAAGTTCGTCGTATCGTTCTTCACCGGTCATACTGATGGCCGCGTGTATTCTTCGTTGGGTGGCCATCGAAGCTTGTTTATCCATGGCTTTAATGGTCAGATCAAACAGTCGGCTTTTATCCCTTAGTTCATAAGCGTCCGCTACTGAAATGATCAGCAACTCTGAGTCCTCAAGCATTTCGATATTGTAACGTGAAGGAGTAAGCGAGATGAAACTCTCTGCATCATTCAACCACCAGGATTCCAGCCCGAAACGAATGATGTGCTCATGTCCTTTATCATCCACCGAAAACATCCGCGCAGAGCCCTTGACGATAAACGCAACATATTTAGAAACATCGCCTTCCTGCAGAAAGTATTGCCGTTTTCGCAGGCGCTTTGGTTGAAATTTGGACTTAATGAGCAGCCTCTCTTCATCAGTCAGTTTAAGCTCTGATTTCGCCTCGATATACTGAAAAAGAGGTTCGTGCATATGAGCAAAGTTGAATTGATTGTGAAGTTCTAGAATTGACCCTACCAATCCTTGTTTTCAATCAAATTTAGAGCTTGCGGTTAAGAAAGCAAAAAACGAGCCCCTCCTTTATTTAGAAATCAGAAATGGAGTTTCATGGATCTCGCTCTGATATTCTTTGCACTTGACATTTGTCAATGTACTTTTTTGGTATTTGTCATCGCTCTCAGCGATGCAATCATCCCATTATTGCATCATCAATTTCAACAGTCAATCATAAAACAAAACTATGAAAACACAAGAAGTATTAACCAAGACAAATTGGGCTATCGACCCAATGCACAGCCACATTGGCTTTAAGGTAAAGCACCTGATGTTTACCAATGTGCGAGGCAGTTTCACGGAATACAATGCCAGTATTTCTACCGAAGGCAGCGATTTTGCGACTGCAGAAATCAGCGTCACTATCAATCCAGCATCCATCAACACCAACGACAGCAAACGGGACGAGCACTTAAGGAGTGCAGATTTCTTTGATGTTGAAAAAGTTAAGGAAATGAATTTCAGGAGTAACACTTTTGAGAAGACGAATAGCGGTGACTATGTCCTGCATGGCGATCTAACCATGAAAGGTGTTACCAACCCGGTGAAGTTGGACGTGGAGTTTGGAGGAATTGTTAAGGACCCCTGGGGAAATGAAAAAGCAGTGATTAATCTTCAGGGAAAAATTAACCGCAAAGATTGGGGTCTTAATTGGAATGCTGCTTTAGAGACTGGAGGAGTTCTGGTAGGAGAGGATGTCACCTTCGACATAGAGGTGCAACTGGCAAGGATACCGTAGACGATTTGGAAAAAATTGAAGGGTGGCTTCGCAGTGAAAATCATAAAATTTTCACTGGGCCATCCTTTATAAACTGATTGGACAGATCCGGGTCCAAATTTCAAAATAGACTGAGAACATTAAATCTCTCGATTCAATGAATTTAGGACGCACAACTCAAAGAGCTAAGCTATTTCAAAATTCGCTACTTGGTGAGTTGGGGATATGAATCTCAAAAGTAGTGCCCTGACCAAATTCTGATTGAACGGCTATACTTCCTTTCAATTTGGTAACTGTTTCTTTTGCGATATAAAGTCCAAGACCAGAGCCTTTAGCCTCTTCAGTGGCTCTGTAGAACATTTCGAAAATTTTACTTAAATGGCTTTCGGTAATTCCGATGCCATTGTCACTGAATTTTATAGTCGCCTCATTTGATGTCGTCAAAATATCAATGCTAAGAAGGGATGAAATTTTTCCAACATCTTGATATTTAACTGCATTGGAAAACAGGTTGTTCAAAAGGATTCCTATCCGTGAACGATCGGAATAAAAAACAGTTTCCTGTAAAAGATTAACTTCAATTCTCAGTCGCTCAAATCCGCTCAGCGACCCTAAGTTATTCTTGACTTCTTTGAGTAGATCTCGGAAATCTATTTTTTCAAGTTGAACCTCCTGCCTTGCATTGCGAGAGTAATCTAGAATATCCTTTATGAATCCATCTAAACGGTTGATGCTTTGGCGCATCATCGAAAGATAAGATTGGAATGCAGGAGAAGGTTTTTCCAGTTCAGCAACATTGATTAGGCCGAGGAGCGATGCAAGTGGCGCCCTTAAATCATGTGATACACTGTATACAAAACGATCAAGCTCGTGGTTTATCTTCTGTAACTCTTCAAATTGAAGCAAGAGGGCTGCTTCGGATTTTTTACGTTCGGTAACGTCGCGTATAATGGCGCAATTAAACTCTTGTCCTTCAAAAATGATATAGTTTGCAATGATCTCCACATCCAAAGAACTCCCATCTTTCTTGCGTTGCCTGCTCGGAAATTTCAAGGTTCCTTTTTCGCGTAGATCCTGCCAGTGCGCTGGCCAAACTTCCTTGTTATAATTGAAATCTATATCCGGTACTCGCAGGGAAAGAATTTCTTCCAATGAATAACCTAGAGACTGATAAGCGGCCGGGTTGACATCGGCAAATGATGCATCCGGTCGTATCCAGAAAATAGGGTCAGAGGAGTGTTCAATGGTGAAACTCTTCAGCAGGAGATTTTTCTGTGCGAGTTTTTCTGATGTTTGATCAAAGACCACGGAAACCCCTCGTTGTGCATTTCCTTGCTTATCCCGAAAAAAAATTCCTTGCGACTTAATATACCTGATTTCACCATCGATTGGTCTCACAA
>Ga0206934_1226_pt1 | contig 14314 bp, 12 predicted proteins | sample Alteio_BWOrgHeat_16_FD_152932 | JGI IMG/M metagenome (GOLD analysis project Ga0206934, IMG submission 152932) | Enriched cells from forest soil in Barre Woods Harvard Forest LTER site, Petersham, Massachusetts, United States -... | ecosystem: Environmental > Terrestrial > Soil > Temperate forest >...
CATCCACGGCCCCGACGGCAAGATCTCCGCCCGACGCAACTCCGGCATGATCATGCGCATGAACCCCGACGGCACCAAGATGGAACGCCTCGTGCACGGCCTGCGCGTCCCCTACTCGTTCGAGTACGACCCCTTCGGCCAGCTTTGGCTCCTCTCCAATGGCGAAGGCAACCCCGATCGCTTCGTCCGCGTCATCGAAGGCGTCGATTATCATTGCTACAGCCGGCCCGGCATCTCCAACGAATGGCTCGCGGGCCGGCATCCGCTCGCCCCGCCTTGCGAGGAAGTCCACGGCGGCGCTCACACCCAGCTCATGCGCTACTACGCCGCCAACTTTCCCCAGGAATATCAGGGCAACCTCTTCGCCTGCAACTGGGGCCGACACGGTTTCGCCGGCGCCAATCGCGGCATCTTCCGCTTCATCCTCGACGACCGCAACAACGTCAAGAAGAAGGAGACGCTGGTCGCCTGCACCGACCCGCACTTCCGCCCGAGCCACATCCATCTCGACGTCGACGGCAGCCTGCTGATCGCCGACTGGTACGGCCGCGACGACGAAAGCGACATGACCGGCCGCATCTGGCGTTTGAAGTACATCGGCAAGGACCGCCCCGTCGTCAAGCACAAGCTCGAGTCGGCGGAGTGGAAAAACGACGACTATGCAATTGCGGCGCTGGGATCGCCGGATCATATGATTCGCGCGAAGGCGATGGATTCGTTGTTTAAGGGAGATTTTTGGAGTTCTGCTCAGGCTGGGGCTTCTAGAGTCGAGGGTGCACTCCGTACACAGGCGGGCAAAGGTGAGCCACTAGCCGCAGCAAGTGCGCTTTGGGTGCTGCTGAGGCGCGGCAATCCTCGCTCTCTTTGGTTTTTAGAAGAAGGATTCAATAACCCGGATTGGCGCGTTCAACGATTAACAGTCAAGATCCTGGCACAGCGCGTGGAGGGAGGTGGACACGTTGACTGGTTCAAAGATAAAGTGGATCCAGCTGTTGAAGTCGAAGTGGCTAAACATCTTGCCCTTCGATTCCCGCCAAAGACGATGAAGCGTGTTTTCGTTCGTGCCCTAGAAAAAGAGCGACTCTCGTCTGATCCTCATCTGCGATACGAAGCTGCCTGGCATCTCGCCAAACACACTGACGCCGAATCCCTCAGCAAGCTACTTACCTCCGACGACGCCGACATTCGTCTCGCCGGGCTGATCGCCATTGATGTCGCGTGCTTCGAGGATTTCCCGGCCAAGAAGGCCGCCCTGGCTGCGCTCGCCATGGCAATCGAGAATCCCGGCAAGCTCGATCATCAATTGCTGCTGGAGGTCGCGAGGCTCGACGGCGATGCGTCGATCGTGCCGGCTCTGGAGAAGCTGATCGCACGCGACGATCTGCCGACGGCGACGCTCTTCAAGGCGGTGCTGGTGCTAAAAGCGAAGGCGACCCGGAACGATCCCGCGCTTGAGAAGGCACGCAAACGGTTATTCGAAGTGATCGAGAAGGGCTCGCTCAAGATCGCGTCGCCGGCCGATCAGCTCGTCATCTTCGAGTTCCTCGAATCCGAAGGCCCGACGCCATTCGCCTTGAAGCAGATCGAAGGACAACTTCGCTCGAGCAACAAGAACCTCAAGCAAGCTGCCCACAGCCTGGCCCGCCGCTTCGGCGAGAAAGCCGACCCGCTCGCCGCCAACCTGTGGCCGAGCGTCCTCAATCCGAAGACGAAATTTGAGGACACGCTCGAATCGCTCTCGACCATCGCCCGGATCGAAAAGGTCTCGCAGCAGAAGCAGTGGGACCAGCTTCTCCGTCATGATAATCCGCTGGTGCGCATGGAAGGCGTCCGCTGGTGGCGGCGGTTTGAGAACCAGCCGGAGTTCAAAACCTTGCTGGCCAATCGGGGCCTCGAATTGGAGACTAAGGACGCCAATATCGAAGAAGAGCTGCTCATCGTCATCCGGCATCTCCAAGGCAAACCACTGCCGGCCGTTGACAAGGAGGCGTTGACGAAATACGCCCTCGAAGAGCTAACCAAGATGCCCGCCGCCGACCGCAGCAAGCGAGCCGCGATGGGCCTGCAAGTCTTCGAGCGCAATAGCTGCACCAAGTGCCACACGACGGCGACGGCCACGACGCTGCTCGCGCCATCGCTCAAGGGCGTCGCGTCGCAGAAGGTCGAGTACCTGATCGAATCGGTGCTGTTCCCGTCCAAAATCATCAAGACCGGCTGGGAAGTCGAGGTGATCGAGACCAAAAAAGGCAAGCAATTCTCCGGCCTGGTCAAGGACGAAGGCAAATATTGGCGCGTCCTCAATCTCGACAAGGACGACCTTGTCCTGAAGACGGACGTCGAGAGCCGCAGCACGTCAAAGGTGTCGGTGATGCCGGAAGGCCAGGAGGCGACGCTGAGCCGGCGCGAGTTCGTCGATCTGATCGCATATTTGCAGACGTTGAAGTGACGGTCCCCGTTTAGCGCCCGCGTGGCCATGCGGCGGCGTGATCGTCACGCCGCCGCATGGCCGCGCGGGCGCTAAACGAAGAAAATGCACTCCCCATGAACAACCTCCCCGAATCCATCCTGCAATTTGGCGGCGGCCGATTCCTGCGTGCGTTCGTCGATCGCTTTGTGCATCAGACGAACGAAAGCGGGCAGCAGGTGGGCCGTATCGTCGTCGTGCAGCGGTCGGCGGATGAACGACTGAGGCTGCCCGACGGCTACGACGTGCTCGTGCGCGGCTACCAGGATGGCGAACTCATCGAACGCCGCGAACGAGTGCAGTCGATCAGCCGCGTGCTGGCGGCAGATCGGCAATGGGCGGACGTGCTGGCGTTCGCGAAGTCGCCGAGCTTGCGGTTCATTGTGTCGAACGCGACCGAATCGGGGTATGTGCTCGATGCAAAGGATCAGCTCGACTCGGTACCGGCGACCTTACCGGGCAAGTTGACACAGGTGTTGTGGACGCGCTTCCGGGCTGGCGCGGCTCCGGTCACAATGCTGCCGTGTGAGTTGATCGAATGCAATGCGGCCAAGCTGGCGGAGTTGGCGGCGACGCAGAGCCTAGCGTGGCGATTACCGGACGAATTTCGCGGCTGGATGCGCGAGGAATGCGTTTGGCTGAACAGCCTGGTCGATTGCATTGTCACGATGCCGGAGCCGACGCTCGCGCAAACGGACCCGCTGCTCATCTGCGCGGAGCCGTATTATCTGTGGGTGCTGGAAAAACCAATCGGTAAAAATGTAAAGCTGTTCGATCATCCCGCGATCCGTCTGGCCGACGACATCGCGCCATTTTTTCTGCGAAAGGTCCGCATCCTCAACGGCACGCACACCGCGATGGTGGGCAAGTTCCTGGGCCGATTCGAAACCGTGCAAGAGGTGCTCGACGACCGTGCCGCCGCTCGCTGGGTCCGCGATCTGATGTACGAGGAGATCGTGCCGACCTTGGCGTATCGCCTCGACGAGGTCGCGGCCTTTGCGGACCAGACGTATGAGCGCTTCAGCAATCCGTTCACCCATCAGAAGCTCGCCGACATCGCCAAGGGGCACGCCGACAAGGTGCGCGTCCGCCTTGAACCGACGCGGCAAGAGTACGAGCGCTTGTTCGGCAAACCGCCGGCGCGGATTGTCGAGGCAGTGAGGCCACAGCCGCTTGCCGTTTAACGTTCGCAAGGCGTCACGCGAACGCTAAACGGCAAGCGGGGGGGATTTCGCACCATGATCATCGACGCTCATCAACACTTCTGGCAACTCTCGCAGCCATTCAACTACGCTTGGCTGCGGCCGCCGATCAACCGTGATTTCCTACCGGGCGACTTGTTGCCGCACTTGCGTAACACCGGCGTCAACAAAACGATCTTCGTGCAAACGCAGCACGATCTCGACGAGACGCGCTGGGCGCTCGGCCTGGCGGACCAATTCGATTTCATTGCCGGCGTCGTCGGCTGGGTCAATCTCGCCAGCCCGCGCTGCGAGGACCAGATGCTGGAGTTTCGCGCCCATCCGAAGTTCGTCGGCGTGCGGCACATCACGCAAGTCGAACCGGACGACGACTTCATCGTGCGGCCCGACATCCTGCGCGGCCTCAAGGTGCTGGAGAAACACCGGGTGCCGTTCGACCTACTGTTCTACGTGAAGCATCTGAAGCACGCCGTCACGGTGGCGCGGACCGTGCCGGCGTTGCCGCTGGTGATCGATCACCTCGCCAAGCCGCGGATCAAGGACGGCAGCATGGACGATTGGCTGCCCCACCTGCGAGCGGCGGCGGCGTGTCCGAACGTGTATTGCAAACTGTCGGGCCTGGTGACGGAAGCCGACTGGACGAATTGGAAGCCAAGCGATCTGACGCCGTATGTACGCGCCGCCCTCGATTGCTTCGGAGCGCAGCGCTGTATGTTTGGCTCCGATTGGCCGGTGTGCAAATTGGCCGCCAGCTATGCGCAGGTTTATCAGGCGCTAAATGAGGCGCTCGGCCCGATCAGCGCCGACGAACGTGCCGCGATCTTCGGCGGCACGGCAATCGAATTCTACGGTTTGAACGTCTAAATAGAATAGACTTCGGAGTACCAACTATTGAGAGGAGTTTTCCATGAAACGCGCTATTTTGTGTTCGTTTTTGATCCCCGCGGTGTTCGCCGGCATCGGTATCACCCAAGAGAAGAAAGCTTCGTCGTACCTGCCAGGCGGCGGCGTCGCGGACCCCGCCGGCAAGATCGGCTTCTTCCCCAACAAGACCGAGGGCATCGACGCCGTCGACCTCGCCAACGGCAAGCTCATCTGGACCAGCGTCGGCGGCAATCGGCCGCTGCTTGCCACAGCGGACCGCCTGTATGCTCAACACGGCGATGGCAAAGAAGTGCAGGTCATCGTGATCAACACCGATACCGGCAAGCTCGCTGTTGAATCAGAGCCGATCAAGCTGGCCGAGTGGGCGTCGGTGAAGACCGCTTATGGCCGATCGTTCAGCAGCAGCGCTAAGCTCGATGGCAAGTCGCTGTACCTGAGCTGGGAGGCGCGGGCCTTCTATGCGGGCGGCGCGAGGCCGACGCCGGAAATCGAGAAGGCGGCTCGCAAAGAAGCATCCGGCGTCGCGCGCGTCAACATCGACAACGGCAAAGTCGAAGTGCTTTCCGCCGAGGATGCCCGCAAGCATCCAGTCGCCATCAATATGCCGGTCAACACCAAGGTCGGTGAGCTAACCCTGGCCGCGAAAGTCCTTCGCTCCAATAACGCGAAGAATCCGTTCGAGCAAAAGCAGATACTCGAAGCCAGAAACGCGTCGAATCAACTGGTTTGGCAATACGAAATCAAAGCGCCGATCTTTCTGCCGCCGCGCCCGTGACAGGGAGTGGAACCCAGGGGTTCGCGAGTACGCTCACCCCTGGGTTTCATGATGCCAAAGAGCCATGAACTCGTCCGCTCGCATGGCCTCCAATCGATTTCGGTTCTGGCAGAAATCCATGATCTCCTTCGCCTGCGCAGCCGGCCGGCGTGTCGCCAGGTTCTCCTGGAACTTCTTCACGAGCAGCGGAATCCCCTCCGCGCGGCGGCGGCGATGGCCCAGCGGGTACTCTACTTCAACCTTTGGCGTCGCGCTGCCGTCCGTGAAGAAAATCTGCACCGCATTCGCGATCGAGCGCTTGTCGGCTTCCAGGTATTCGCGCGTGTAGCGCGGATCTTCGACAACCTGCATCTTGCCGCGCATGGCGTCGATGCGCGGGTCGTGACTGATTTTGTCCTCGTAGTGGTCGGCCGTCAGCGTGCCGAAGATCAGCGGGATGGCGACGATGTATTGCAAGCAGTGATCACGGTCGGCGGGGTTGTGCAGCGGGCCGGTCTTGCTGATGATGCGGATCGCGGACTCCTGGGTCGTCAGCACGATGCGGTCGATCTGGTCGAGCCGATCCTTCACCAAGGGATGCAGATGGATCGCGCATTCGGCCGCGGTTTGGGCATGGAACTCGGCGGGAAACGCGATCTTGAACAGCACGTTCTCCATCACATAGGAACCGTAAGCGCGCGGAACCTTGAGGCGGTTGCCCTTGAAGAGGACATCGTCAAAGCCCCACTTTGGCGTCGAGAGCGCGCTCGGCAATCCAGGTTCGCCATTGAGGGTCATCAGCGCGAGCCTCACCGCCCGGCTCGTCGCATCGCCGGCGGCCCACGATTTGCGCGGCCCCGCGTTCGGCGCATGGCGGTAAGTCCGCAGGCTCTGGCCGTCGATCCACGCATGCGACAGCGCGTCGATGATCTGCGCCTTGGTGCCGCCGAGCATGCGCGTGGCCACCGCCGTCGAGGCGACCTTGACGAGAACGACGTGATCGAGGCCGACGCGGTTGAAGCTGTTCTCAAGCGCGAGCACGCCTTGAATCTCGTGCGCCTGGATCATCGCCGTCAACACGTCGCGCACCGTGATTGGCGAGCCGCGACCGTTAGGGAGCGGACGCCGGCACAGATAGTCCGCCACCGCGAGAATCGCGCCGAGGTTGTCGGACGGATGGCCCCACTCGGCCGCCAGCCAGGTATCGTTGTAGTCGAGCCAGCGGATCGTGCAGCCGATGTCGAACGCGGCCTTCACGGGATCAAGCTGGAAGCCCGTTCCCGGCACGCGCACGCCGCCCGGCACGGTGGTTCCCGGCACGATCGGCCCAAGATGCCGCACGCACGCCGGATACTTGAGCGCCAGCATCGCGCAGCCGAGACTGTCCATCAGGCAATAGCGCGCGGTCTGGTATGCTTCGTCGTTGAACGCCGCGCTGGCGACGACATAGTCGGCGATGGCAACAAGCTCCGGATCGGGATCGGGACGCAAATTGCTGTCGGAGAAGTGTGCGGACATTTTGGGTTTCTCGTGAATCACTCTTTCACGCGGATGTTCTTCACCTGCATCGCTCCGAATTCAGCCCGCAGCATTAACGTGCTAGCGGCGACTTTGACCTTGGCGGTCGTGCGCACGACCTCGCCGTTGATTTTGTATTGGAGCGTCTCGCCGGTTGCCCTCAGCTCGAAGGTGTGCCATTCGCCTTCCTTGACATTCTTGTTTTCCTTGTCGCCCGGAATGATATCGTATTTCTTGCCGCGAAAAAGGATGTCGTTGTTGCATTTCGGGCCGGGCTTGAAGTCGAACTTGAAATGAACGTCCTTGGCGAATTCCTTCGTCGTCTCGATGTAGCGATCCCCCTTGACGGCGGGATCGTAGACGAGAACGCCGTCCTCGACCTTGAAGCGACCATTAAAGGCGTGGGTCTTTCCCTGGAGCGTGTCCTTTGATTTCTTCTCGCGCCAGCCGTCGAGGTTTTTGCTGTTGAATAGGAGCGTGAAGCCCGATTCGAGCTTGAAGTCGCCGGCCGCGATGAGCGACATCGGTACCACAGCCAAGCCGGCCAGAAATAGCACAAATGTCACAATTCGCATGGAAAATCTCGTAAAAGAAGGTGCGGAAAAGGCTTCCGTTTATGGACAAATTGATAGACAAAACGCTCACCCCCTGTTGCTTCATTGTATGAGTTTTCTTTTTTTTGTTTTTCCATCTTGTCGTAGCGTTTGACTTCGTTATACTGTGGTTATACTTTGTATCAACGAGGTGCTGCTATGCGAGAGCAACGACGCAAAGCCTTTACACTGATTGAACTTCTGGTGGTGATCGGGATCATCTCGGTCTTGATTGCGCTCTTGGTTCCGGCCGTGCAGAAGGTCCGTGCGGCTTCGGCACGCTTGCAATGCGCGAACAATCTCAAGCAGATCGGCGTGGCGCTGCATGCTTATCATGGCGCCAAAAAGTACTTCCCGCCGGGCTACGTTGATGGTAACACGGACCCCAACAGCACGCCCGATAACGACATGGGGCCCGGCTGGGGCTGGGCGTCCTTCCTGCTTCCCTACTTCGACCAAGGCACGCTCTACAGCCAGATCGATTTCAGCCAGCCAGTGGGGACCGGCGTCAACGCGCAGGTCTCGCAGATTCCATTGGCGGTTCACCAATGTCCTGCCGATCCCTACCAACAGACTTTTCCGGTCTATAACAGCAGCTTCACGAGTCCCATCGCCTATCTGGCGCATGGCAACTACGTCGGCTGCAATGGCTGGGAGGAGTGCTTCAACGGGGCCGGCGGGAATCCTCAACCCGGCTCGGGCGACGACGGCCTGTCCGGCATCTACGGTCCAGCCGGTCGCGGCGTTTTTTTCCGCAATAGCACGACGCGCGCCGCCGAGGTCACCGACGGCTTGAGCAACACGATCTTCGTCGGCGAGCGTTCCGGCGATCATTCGCCGAGCACCTGGACCGGCGCCGTCGCGGGCGGAAGGTGTCCGGCTTGGATGGCGGGCCAGGCCGTCTACTCGCCGCCGCCTGGCCCCGCCTACGACAACGCGGACTACGGCGAAGCGTTCGTTCTCGCCCACACGAACGCCACGCATCTGCCCAGCGCCGACTTCCCGATCTACGATCCCGATACCTTCTACAGCATGCACGCCGGCAAAGGCGCGAATTTCTTGTTCGGCGATGGCTCGGTCCACTACCTCACCAACAGCATCAACCCAACCACGTATCAAGCCCTCGGCACCATTGCCGGCGGCGAAGTATCGGATGATTGGTGATTCAGGGGCCAGGAATCAGGGATCAAGGGCGTAACCCATGCGCGAGCGGCATTGTTTGGTTCTGTTGCTTTGTTTGCTGGCATGCGGCGGCTGCAGCAAAACGAAATCGACTGCCGAGTTGATCGCGGATATGAAATCGCCCGAAGACAAAGACCGGCTCATCGCCGTTCGCCTCTTGCCGCAGCGAAAGGCGGACGCCGCACAGGTTGTTCCGGCCCTGATCGAGGCCCTGAAGGACAAGGAAAACGACATCCGCTTGAGCGCCGCCATCGGCCTTGGATCGTTTGGCGAAGAAGCGTGCGCCGCCATTCCGGCGTTGCAGGAGACGGCCGAGAGTGGCCACGACTCCCGCGTCCGCAAGGCTGCCGAAACCGCGCTGTCGCGCATCGATCCGACTCGTTTTCCTGACCCGTCCAAGCTGCCGGCCAAAAAGCTCTGAGAGTGACATCACGAATTGCGTTTTTCCTCCTCACGGACCGCCTCCGCGAGGAGCTTCTTGACCTGCTTGATATCCGCCTCCTCGACGCCCTCGCGCCGCCAATATCGGCGTTCGAGCGCATCGACAAGGTGCTCCCACATCGCGACCGTCGGCTCCAGGCCGCGCGTCCATTCGCCGCGGCGCTGAAACTTGAAGCGGAACTTCCACACCCCGGCGAAACGCTCGGCACAAAGATAACGCCGTTCGCCGGTCTCCGGATCATTGTCGTGCCATTTGATTTCCATGTTCTTTTCCCAACGTCAGAGCCTGAAGCGTAAGCGAAGAATTCTATCCAACACTTCGCTTACGCTTCAGGCTCTGAAGCTTCGCAATCGCTGCAAGAACTCGCGCAGATCGTCCGCCGGCGGCATCTCCCAGTGCAGCGATTCCTCCGTGATCGGATGCGTGAAGCCCAGTTCGGCCGCGTGGAGGGCGAGGCGCGGGGCGCCGCTGTCGTCGGGGATCGGCTCGCCGTTATAGCGGCGATTGTAGACGCGCTCGCCGCACACCGGATGGCCAAGTTCCGCAAGATGAATGCGAATCTGATGCGTGCGGCCCGTCTCCAGCCGGCACGACAGGAGCGTGTAGCCCGGCAGCGATTCCTCGACGCTGACGTGGGTGACCGCGAGTTTGCCCTCGCCCCCTGCCCCTCTCCCGGAAGGCGAGGGGAGCCCCGGCCGGCTGCCGCGCCGGCCATCGCCGCGATCGCGAATGAGTGTGCTGCGAATCGTCTGCGGCGTGACGATGCCCTTGACCACGGCGAGATAGCGGCGCGTAACGGTGTGCTTGCGAAACTGCATGCCCAGCCCGCGCTCGGCATCGACGGACCGCGCGAACACGACGAGGCCGCTGGTCTCCTTGTCGAGCCGTTGCACGATGCGCAGGCGCGGCTTGCGGTCATGCTTTTGCTTGGGCAAGTCCATGCCGATTTGCCGCATGACGAGATCGTCGAGCGTCAGGACAAGTAATCGGCGTTCTTCGAGCCAATCGCGCTCGGCGGGATGCCGCACGGTGCTGATGCCCGAGGGCTTTTCGACGACGACAATATGCTCATCGACATAGCGCAGCGGAATCTGATCAATGAGCACCGGCGGCAGTTTGTCGGCCCGCGCGAGCACCTCGACTGTATCTCCCGCCTTGAGCCGGCGCACGTCATCGAGCCAAACTTCGCCGTTGATCTTGACGCGGCGGCCAGCGACGAGACCGCGCACCTGCGTCCACGATTGGCCGACGAGCCATAGCCGCAAGCAAGCCGCCAGCGTTTTGCCGGCGTGATCGGCGTGGATGGGGAAGGATTGAGAAGGAAGGGATGCCATCGGTCGGATCGTCGTTGCGGTTGGTTAGTAGCCTGTATCACATTGCATTATATCATTCGGGTCAAAACTTGGGTTGCAGCCCGGCTTGCTTGCAAAGTTGATTGGCGGTGATCCGGTCGAGAATACGGTGCCTCTTGATGGGAATGGTTTTTTGCCCGTTGGAATAGATCGAGTGCTTCTTGCCTTCGCGCAGCAGCGAGAATCCGTTCTCCTCGAAATACTTGACGAGTTCACGGCGCTTCACGGACATGACTCAGATCTCAACGGGTATCTGTTCGATCAAGCCACCGCCCACGGGAATTTCCTTGCGTTGCTCGCGATAGGCGAGGATCATCTCGTAGAGCGCGTCCTGAAGAAGCTCGCGGCACTCATCGAGGTTCTTCCCCTCGGTGATAACTTCGGGCCATTCGACCAACTGCCCCATGTAACCGAAGGGAATGCGTGTGTAACTTGCGGTATAGGTTTTGAGCATGTGATGGCTCCTGGCTCAGGTCTTTCTCAGACGCTTACATTATACGACAACCGCAGCGCCAGCGAGGCCGTCGCCACCTCCCTCGCTGGCGCATCGGGCTAACAATCACCTCGGAATCGGGGGCAATTCACCGAGGAACACCCTCTCCTTTTCTTCCTGCATGAGAATCCGTGCCGTGACCAGCACAAAAAGGTGCTGTCCATCCGACGACGCGCCGAGGTCCCACACCAGCGTTCGGCCATCGGGCAGATTGAAACGCTTGGTGGCTCTGATAATTCGCTCGACCGAATCGGCTATGGTGCGATACTCATAAGTCATCGTCAACCGCACCGAACGCCGATCAGGCGACACCACCGGTTGGTAGTCGAAAATCGTCCCGCCCAAGCCCTCTAACATCCCTCCAGCCTTGGCGTTTTGACCATTCAGCAACGTGATCTTCGGCGCTTGCATGACGTGGGCCGCCCGGTCGGTTTGGACGAATTCCAGCAGTTTCCGAAGCTGTTTATCATCGATGGAAAAGAGGGGCGTGGATTTCTTCGCGTCGATCACGTCCACGCTCTTGCCTTCTTGCGCCAGGTTCTTGCGAATTTGCTTTGCCGTTTTTGCGGAGATTATTACGGCGCGGCTCTCGATGCAAACGGAGAGATCGTACAGCTTGCGAAGCGTTGCGAGTAACAACTCGACCTCCTCGAACGCCTCCTGGGTTTGTTCGATGACGAGCTTCTTCTCGACCGACAGATATTGGATTTTTCCGCAGCCGCCGCTGTTCTCCCAGCTCTCTTTGGCGACCGTTTCCTGAATGAGGTCCTTGAGCGGTCCCATTTTGGCGTTTCCGTCAACGAGCGCCATGTTCTTAATCAGATCGGCCACGTCATACGTTTTTCGAACGAGTCGGCTCCCCTTGGACGGCGTCGTGATCATAAGGGCATTGTCCTGGATCACAAAGGCAAGTTCGAGATCGTCCAATAGAAGTTTCAGCGAGGACTTCATGTCCATTTCCTGCGCCTTGAATGTCACCGTTGCCTTTAGGTCGATACGGGCATCTTTCAATGCCTTCATGTCAAGCACGATTGGCACTCCGCTGAGCTGGGCAAGATCCTCGACCGCCTTTGGCAATGCCACTTCCTTGAAATGGAAACTGATAGGTTGTCGCAACCGCCGCTCGATGGCTTGGCGTTTCGTGTCGGGCTGCTTCTTCGGCTCCGCAGCGCGCAGATTGGCGAGGAACGCCGCGATTTGCTCCTGCACCTCGACCGATTGGTAGACCACAAGGGCCTCACCGAATGGGAAATAGTGGACGTTGCCCCGTCCATTAGCTTGCTCCCAACTCTTGGGCGCGACCTTTTCGGTGATCGCCCAAATCAGTAGTTGAGCGCGCGTTTTTTGCTCAAGATTGGCCGGCCTTTCGACCAGATCGCCGACCGGATAGGTGACGCGCACCATCCGCTCAGCCTTCGCCGGCTTTTCAGCGGGCTGGGCGGTTGCCGAGTTGACCGAACCTGCCCAGCTCAGCGCCAGGCACAAAAATGCGATGACAAAAGAACGCAGCGACATGCCATTCCCTCCCTGGAATTGGGCCACGGGTCGAAACGAGCGCGCTTATAGCGGGAAGGCGGATGCGAAGGCAATGCGAAAATGCTCACGCAAAGGCGCGAAGAAGACTCCCGTTTCTTCGCGCCTTTGCGTCTTTGCGTGAGCTCTTACCAGAAGTCACCGTCTTCGTCATCGTCATCGCCCAGGTCGGGGCCGAGGCCGTCGAAGATGCGGTCCAGCACGTCCCGCATCGTCGGATTGTTCGCGATCTTCTCAGCAAGCCTCGCCTCGCGCGCCTTGATCGATTCGAGGAGTTGCTGCTGTAACTCGCCGCGCGGCATCTCTTTGGCGAGTCGCCGCGCTTCATCGAGAAATTGCTCGACCCGATACGGTCTGGCAAAGTGGCTCTTGTCCGCCAGGTGGTAGTCGGCGAAGGAAAGGCAGAAGTCCGGATTCTTCTTGAAGTGCCGATGGGCGTGGGTCACGCACCTCAACCACGGCCTACGCGCTTCAAGCGCTTTCAGACTGTCACAGAGCCGGCTGAGCTGCTTCTCGTCGAAGTTGGAATAGTTGACACTGTCGAGGAACTTGAGAATCGTTTTTTCCTGGGTCTTCTGACCGACGAAGGCGTCATCGTGGGTCTCGCGTTGATGGGCGGCGCTTTCGACCAGGACGAGGACCTCCGGCGGAGTCGGCGTCTGGACCAGCGCGTCCTTGAAGTCCTTGGCGATGCGTTTCTTGTCCGCGGTAGGCAGCTTGGCGCGGACGCTTTCGCCGACGAGGCCAAAGAGACAGGCGAGCCGATGATTGGGCTCCGCCTGCGTCTGGGCGATCAACTCGGCGGCGCGCTGCGGGTTCTTCGACTTCAGCTCGGCGACGGCCCATTGGCATAACAGCGGCGTCTTGGAGCCATCGCGCACGTGCAGCGCCTGCTCGTATTGTTCGCGGGCCTCGTCAAACTTACTTGCGAGCGTAAGGGCCAGGCCGTAGTTCTGCTTGGCGCGGGCGAGCGCGGTGCGCAGCCGCCGTTCGAGTGGGTTGGCCTGAATCGCTTTCTCCAAATACTCCTGGGCTTTCTTAAAATCCTTGCTATCCATGCAAATGGCGGCCATGGTTGCCAGAGTCTCGAAGTGATCGGGGAAGAGTTTGAGCAGATCGTTCCCGACCCTCCTCGCCTTGGCGTCCTTGCCTGCCATGCGATAAGAGGCGAGCAGCGCGAGATAGCTTTCGAGCCGATCCGGGGCGAGCTTGATGGCTTTCTCAAGGCACTGCTCGGCGGTGGGCTTGAGGGGCGAAGGCTCGTCCAGGAACCCGGGGAAGATACCAGTCGGTCGGCCGCGCTTACGGGTCGGACCGGCGTTATCTGCCATTCGGGCCCAGATCAGCGCCTGCACGCGCCGGCCGGTTTCGCCCGGCCAGGCTGTCGGATTGTTGGCGACCTCGTTGATGAAGTCTTGCCATGCTTCGTGCGCATCGGGCCACATGCCACGCGTCTCGAGTGCGAGCGCGTTAAGGCGACGGAGATGCGGATCGTCGGCGGGAAAGCCAAAGGCGCGGGCATAGCGTGGGAGATCCTCCGCTTCGCCGTGATCGATGATCGCCCAATAGAAGCACTGGGCCAGGCGCGCCACGAGCGCCGGATGATCGCGCTTCAGGATCGTGATGATCGGGTCCACCTTGCGAAACGCCAGCGCGAGCTGTTCCTTATGCAAGAGGTCGCGCAACTCGCGCATCAACGAGGCGATGGGCAAACCTTGCTGCTGCAATGTCTTGGCCCGCAGCGTCTGCTGAACCGTAAACGGTTGGGCGGCGAGAAACGCCGGGTCGATGGTCGCGCGCATCGTGGCGCAGAGTCGGCTGGGTAGGCGGGCCGGATCGAGGCGTTGCCAGTTCTCCACGGCGCGGGCATCGTCGTTGATGGCGAAGGCGAGCAGG
>Ga0206934_1227_pt1 | contig 14217 bp, 17 predicted proteins | sample Alteio_BWOrgHeat_16_FD_152932 | JGI IMG/M metagenome (GOLD analysis project Ga0206934, IMG submission 152932) | Enriched cells from forest soil in Barre Woods Harvard Forest LTER site, Petersham, Massachusetts, United States -... | ecosystem: Environmental > Terrestrial > Soil > Temperate forest >...
CATATTCGCGAGGAAGTTGCTTTTGGTGCGGTTGGCCTCTTCCGCTTTCTGCAAACTCTCCTGCAAATCATGTGCGGTGGCCTCGACTTTCGCATTGGCTTCCTTGAGCTGTGCCATGGAATACTCGACCTGCTCCTGCGCATAGTAGCGTTCGATGACTTGGCCTAATTGCTTGCCGATATTGCCCATCGCGCTGAGCAAGGTTTCATCGGGAATCGACGCGCGGACGGAGTAGAATTCAATCACGCCGAATGCGAGGCGCCCCAGTAAAATCGGGAAACCGAATGCCGCCTTAAGCCCGCTTTCCGAGGCGACGAGGCGGCGCGGAAACACAGAGGAATCGAGCACATTGAGAATCCACATCGGCGTGCAGTCGGCGTAGACTTCGCCAACAAACTCTTCGCCGCTCGCCAGCTGCATTACTTCCGTTGCCTGTTGGAATGCGGCATAGGCTTTCGGATCGTTGAGCCGCCAAATTTTTGTGCTCACCAGTCGGTCGATCGTGACATCGTAAATGAACGCATGGCCCACATCCCAACCGGTATAATCACACACGCTATTAATTGCGGCCGTCAGGCCTTCCTCGATAGTATCCGCTTCGTTTGCGGCGGAAGCGACACTTTTCAGCAGCGTCATCAGCGCCATGGTTTGCTGCAGCTCTTCAGTGCGATGGCTGATATCTTCTTCCATGCGATAGAAGTTGCGCCGCTGTACTGTCCAGGCAGCGGTCACGATGCCCATCAGCAGCACCAGCGCACCATAACCGATCCATTCGAAATCGCGCACGGCGCTGGCATCGCTACTTTGCAGAAATGCCGCATAGATGAAAAACGCGAGGATCGCGCCAACAAGGGCAATCACGACATAGCCCGTCGACCATTTATCCAGTGGGCGTGCGACGATCATCCCCACGGCGAGTTGCTCTTGCCGCACACACGCGCGCAGTCGTCGAGATCATGGCACATCTTTTCTTTGCGGAACGGTTCGAGCACGAAGCCCGAAGCACCAGCATTTTCATCGACCATCATCATGCATGTCTCACTGGCCCTACTTTAGAATCGGTGCATGCAATATAACTGAAAACGACCTATCATCGTGGTTGTATTCGCCCTAAAAACACCTATTCCCAGTAGATGTTGGGCATGGGTGCTCGCGCGTGGCCTATTCTTTTGGCAGTCCGTAGAAATAATGGCTGCTCACCACCATTACCAAAGCAGCGGTGCTTAAAATCGGTCGCTTTTGCATGGGTTCACCGCTATGGATGCATGTATGAATTTTCGACCCGCGATTCTTAAAATCTTCGGTGCAGGCCTGCTATTCTCCTTGGTAGGCGGTGCACAGGCATGGGCGCTCAGTTTCGGCATGCCGCTGCATTGCAATTATGGCGTCGACTGCTTCATTCAAAACTATGTCGATGATGCACCCAGCAGCGATGCGCGCGACTATCATTGCAGCGGGCTCACCTATCACGGCCACAAGGGCACCGATTTCCGCCTGCGGAATTTCACGCAAATGCAACAGGGTGTCGATGTGCTGGCAGCGGCTGACGGCACAGTATTACGTGTACGCAACGATGCGCCCGATACCGGCCTCGATGCCGGCCGCGAAGCGGTGGGCGATAAAGAATGCGGCAACGGTCTCGTCATCGCACATGCCGACGGCTACGAGTCGCAATATTGCCATATGAAGCAAGGTAGCATCCGCGTCACGCCGAACGCCGCGGTCAAAGCAGGCGATGTGCTGGGCCAGGTCGGCTATTCGGGCATGACCGAATTCCCGCATGTGCATTTCGAGCTGCGCCGCGATGGCCACACGGTCGATCCGTTCAATACCAGCGCCCCATCGATTGCGGTTGAATGCGGTACCGTGCCGGTCAGTGCTTGGTCGGACAACACCGCGCTGCCCTACCGCGACGGCGTCATCCTCGATGCCGGTTTCGCCGACCATGTGCCGCAGCAGGATCACGTAATTGCACCACTCATCCCCGCCACGCAAATCAACGCCACCGCGCCGATGCTGATTTTCTGGGTCAGCAGCATGGGCATGAAAGCCGGTGACCAGCTGGTGATGCGCATCCTCAGCCCCACGGGTGAAACACTGGTCGAAAAACTCACTCTTATCCCTAGTTTCAAAGCCACCTGGTTCCAGTTCATCGGCAAAAACCTGCATGCGCCGCTGCCGGCGGGCGATTATAGCGGCGAAGCCAGCATCCTGCGCGACGGCAAACCGCTGCCCAGCGGCCAATCGCGCACGGTGCTGAAAATCGTGACCACACAGTAGAGTAGGAGGCTAAAAGCCCCAGTCAGTATCAAAGTGCCCAAAAAATTAACCAATTATTAATCTTTTCTTGCGATTTCGGCCAAAATTGGTATGGAAGTTGCCTATCTGAAGTAAAGCCGCCACCCAGCGGCACTACCAGGAAATAGACGATGACGCTGCCAACGAAATCCACCGAAACCATGCATCTCACCCGCCGCGATCTGCTGCGTGGCATGGCTGGCGCATCGCTGTTGCTACTGGCCCCCGCTTTCATCCGCAGCGCCTCGGGCGCCGCATTCGCCGCCGCTCCATCGCGTGCCATCGCGTTCAATAATCTGCATACCGGCGAATCCTGCGCGCTCACCTATTTTGAGCAGGGGCAATATGTTCCCGAATCGCTCGCCATCATCAACCGCGTGCTGCGCGACCATCGCAATAACGAAGAACACGCCATGGATGTTGCACTGCTCGATTTACTCACCATGCTGCATGGTGAGCTACATACCAGTGCCCCGTTCGAGGTCATCTCCGGCTACCGCTCGCCCGAGAGCAATGCCGCCATGCATGCGCGCTCCGAAGGCGTCGCCAAACACAGTATGCATATGGAAGGCAAAGCGATGGATATCCGCGTGAGCGATCGTTCGCTTACGCAACTGCATCGCACTGCACTCGCGATGGGGGCAGGTGGCGTCGGTTATTATCCGACTTCGAATTTTGTGCATGTCGATACTGGCCGCGTGCGGCAGTGGCAAGGCGTGTAAGCGAAGGCTTTAGTTCATCGCCAGTTTGATATCATCCCGTGCTGGTTTCATATTGAGCGCGGCCATAAGTGAATCATCCTTGCCGTAAATATCGCGCTCGAAATGCGGTGCGCCTTTGCCATCCACCCAGCTGGTCCAATACACAAAATACACCGGCAACGGCTTGATCGCCACGGTGCGCGACTCGTCGCTATCGTAATGCGATTCGAATTTTTTCTCGCTCCAGCCTTCGCTGGTCAGTACGAATTTAGTGAGGGCTTCCGGGTCGCTTAGGCGCACGCAGCCATGGCTCAAATCGCGCTCGGCTTTGGCGAATAACCCATGGTTCGAAGTGTCGTGCAGGTAAATATCATCCGAATCCGGAATCAGGAATTTCACCTTGCCCAGCGCATTGCCGTCACCTGGTTTCTGGCTAATCGAGTATGCAAAATTATTCTTGCCCACCGCATTCCAATCCACCGTATTCGGATCGATCTCTTGCCCATTTTCCGTCAATGTATAACCGGCATTGGTGAGATAATTCGGATTGTGCTGCATTTTCGGCAACATCTCTTTCACCGCGATTTTCTGCGGCACACCCCAGCTTGGATTGAACACGATATTGGTGATATTTTTACTGAACATTGGCGTCGGCGTGGTCGTTTTGCCCACAATCACATTCATCGCCAATTGCTGGCCATTCGCCACCGCGCGCAGTTTATAGGCCGGGATATTCACCAGCACATAACGGTCGCCGAGGCTATGCGGCATCCAGCGCATGCGTTCCATCGTCATCGCCATTTGCTCGATGCGCTTGCCCACCGGCACATTCAACTCATGCTGCGTCGAGGCGCCAATCACCCCATCGGCATCGATGCTATGGCGCGACTGGAATTGTTTCACCGCCGCCACCAGCGCCGCATCGTAATGCGTGTCCGAAGCCGCGACTGTAAGATCCCCCGTGCTCTCAAGAATTTGTTTCAGTGCCGCACTGCGCGCATCCGCTGCACCCGGTTTTAGTTTCGTGCCTTGGCCGAAGCTCGGCCAGCCGCCATTTGCTGCGATCTGTTGATAATGTTTGAAGCCCGTTTTGAGCGCCGCATAATCCGCCGATTGCGGCGTCAGCGATTGCAGATAGGCCGTCACATCCGGCGCATCGCCCACGCTTTTCAGCAGCGCAATCTGCTCCTGTGTGTTCAGCGTTTCGAGGCCCGTATCCCATTGCGGCTTGGCGTACCCGCCTTGCATATCACTGGTGTAATGCAGCACCGCGTAGCTCATCATCACCTCGAGCGACAGACGCACCTGCATTTGTTGTTGTGCATCATCGCCCGTCATTGCCGCGACGCGGTGAATCGTGCTGATGCCATAAAGCTCGGGGTTCAGGCCTTCATCACCGGCTTTTTCGATTTGCGCCAGCGCCGCTTTGCCGCGCTCGCTCAAGCCTTGGCCATCGACCCAGAGCGGTTGAAAATTCCGTGCTTGATAGGCCTGGCGCAGCGTCGTGGTCGGCACATGCAGCCCCTCGAATACCAGCTCCGGCTGGTTCAGCCATTGCGAGAGATACGCCGCATCATCGCTCTCCGCTGCCATGACCGGCGACGCAAAAACTTGGCCCAAAACAGACACGATCAGCAGCATGATCGCTACATTCAATCGCGTATGCAACCGTGCCATGTGCCAACTCCGAAATTCTTTAACGTGAATTTCAGAATAGCATCATTGGGTTAATGAATGATTAACGGGCCAAATGCCGCCGTAGCAGCAGCACCGCGAGTAGTGTCGCCACCAAGCTAATACAACCGGCGACGAAGATCGTCATCGCGGCAGAAAGTGCCAGTTTCGTGCCTAAAAGCCAGAACATGCCGGATGCCATAAGCACCCCAAACATATCGAAAAACCCAGATGTTGCGAGCACCTGCCCACGCACCGCTTCGGGCGCATGTTTCTGCAGTAGTGTCACAATCGGCACGATCAGCAGCCCGCCGCCTAGGCCAATCATGCCCATCAACACCGCCGTATGCATATAGCTCGTCGCAAACACCCCCGTGAGCATGCAGCCCACACTCAACCCCATCGCGCCGATCAGCATCAGCACCCGACTATGCACCCGCGCGATGAGATACCCCGCCGCCACACTGCCCAGCGCAATGCCGCTTGCCAGAAACGCAAACAGCGAACCCGATGCCGCCTCGCTCAACCCCAATTGCGTTTTGCCCAGCAGAATCACCGACAGATAAATCAATCCGCCCAGCAGCCAGAAAGTAGCAGTGCCCATCATACACACCAGCAGCAGCGGTTCCTGCCGCGCGATCGATACGCCGCGGATAATTTCCGAAAACGGATTCACACGGAACGGTTTTGCTTTATTCCCCGCCGGGCTTTGCGGCACGAATAGGCACAGGCATGTGCCCACTACCGCGATCATCAACAGAATGAACCCGATAATCGTCGGCGCATTTTTGAACATGCCCCATAGGGTCGCTCCCGTCATTGAGCCGAGAATAATCGCCGCAAAGGTGAGCATGTTCAAATACCCATTCGCTTTTGGCAGTGCCTCGCCATGCAGAATTTCGGGAAGAATACTATATTTGCTCGGGCTGAAAAATGACGAATGCGTAGCCAGCAGAAACAGCCCGACCAGCAAATGCGTGAGCGGTTGATCGGTCATGAAAATAATCAGCACCGCGAGCATCGCCAGAATCTCCGCACCTTTGCTGATACGCAGCACATTGCTCTTCGCATAACGATCAGCGAAATAGCCCGCATAGCCGGAAAATAAAATGAATGGCAGAATGGCAAGCGCACTGGTCATCGCTAGATAACCCTGCTGTTTCGCTGCATCGGTAATCAGCGACAGCGATGCCATCGACACGACGAGCTTCAATGCATTGTCATTAAACGCGCCGAGAAACTGCGCCATCAGAAACGCAATGAAGCGCCAGTTCGAGATACGTATATTGGTCATGCCTATGATTCTATCTGGCTTTAGCCAGCGATCACAGTGTTTTCGATGCTGCGTTGCGGCACAAGCAAAAGCCGCAGCAAATGTGCTGCGGCTTTCGGGGTGGATTATTTCGTACCATTTAGTGCATGGCGTGATGCGGCAAGGTGCGCTCGAGATTGTTCAGATAATTTTCGGCAAGCTGATGGTGAATACTGTAGCGATCTTCAAGCAGCATGGCGAGTTCGCTTTTTTTGTATTCCGTCGCCTCAATCTCTTCCTCGGTGAGGCCACTCCATTGCTGCATCAACAACGCCTTGATGGTCGAAGGATCGCTCTGCATCGGTGCCTCGTGTGTTCTCAGTACCTGCGGTTCGGGCATAAAATAAATTGTTTGTCGGAAGCGTTTCATACAATCTCCTCTGGAAGGAATGCCCGGCATTCTCAGTGAATGCCGGGCATGAAAACTAGTGGGTAGTGCCTACCGGCGTTACTTTCGGCAGTTTGCCATCTTGAATGCGTCCTTCATTGCGCTCAGCGCGGCCTTTGTTGGCCATTTTATCGTTACCGATGGCTTCACCCAGCTCTTCTTCGGCGTAACCAGCTGCTTCTTTAATTTTGCCCTTCGTTGACATAAAAACTCCTGAATTGAATGATGGGTGGGAACCATTCCCGCCCTTCATGCATAAGCTAGGCAAGCCAAGCTAAGGATGCGATGCCCCCTAAGAAGGTGACCGGTAAAATGCTGCTAAAGTAAAATCTTTATCGCCCACTTTCACCTTGATATTGCGTATAAAAAAAACACGCCGCCCATTGCTGGGACGGCGTGCTTTGGGGGGTGCCAATTAATTCGAGGTTTTCTCTTCTACCACTTGGCCATCGACCTTTTTCACTTTCGTGGTGGTCGATGTTTTGTTCATCAGACCTTTAGGATCGGTGGTGTTGGTCGTTTTATCGACTTCGGTGGTTTTGCCGTTGCTATCAACATCGACATCCGTGCTATTTTCGGTTTTGGTGTCGGTGCCTGCATGGTCAACATGCGCTTTGGTGGTGGTCTTTTTGTAGCCACCATTGCTTTTATCTTTGTATGTCGTTTTTGCCGTGTCTTTCTTCGCGTTCATGAGGCCCTTGGCATCCGACGAGGTTTCCGATTTCACGGTCTCATCGAGATTGCCTTTGGAATCCACGTTGACATCCGCCGATTTTTTGGCAACTTTTTTGGTGCCGTCAGCGTTGGTTTGTTCTGCGGTCGACGACGCATCATAGCCACCGTTTTTCTTGTAATCGACTTTCGTATCCGCCTGTGCAGTACTGTCCGCAGCATATGCATTTGCGGTCAGACCGATCGCGGTCGTAGCTGCAAGAGCGAGTAGGATCTTTTTCATGATTATATTCCTTTCGTGGTGAATGACAGATGGCACGACGCCATCAACCATTTCTGATATAACGGGCAGGCGATAAATAAACGATGCAGCCATTTAGCCGCTGAAATAAAAATACAATTAAAGAAAACTTAAGTGTGTCGCTTACGCACTTCTTATGTGAGCTGGGGCATGTAGCATCGTCAATTAACGCACGGGTGACTATCTCTTGGTTAACCCGCCGGATTGGCCGGTGGGCTAACAAACCACTAGGAGTTAAGATCATGAATACGACTCAAAAAAATGCAACCTCGCAGCAACAACAACAGCAAAAAGGTAGCGATGTTGGTTCACAACAAAAAAGTCAACAGGCCGGCAAGTTCGATGAGAATAAGAACAAGCCTGCTGCACAGAAAAACGATGCTTGGAGCAACAACAAGCAATAGTTTACCGTCCCATCAGCGCTAAAAAATGGCCGGGCAATGTCCCGGCCATTTTATTTTGTGCAAAAAATGCTGCAGCCATGTTGCGCAGCATTTTTATATGAAGTGCAGAAAATATGATCGCATCTCCCACACATTTTTGTACAAAAAAGAACCCGGCCTTGCGACCGGGTGAGAGTGGAGGGATGAACAAGTAAATTTCGAGATTACCAGACCAGATTCACGTTTTTCGCACTGTGATTAATGGTCACGATTTTGCGTTTTTCGTCACCCGCATCGTTCGAGGCAACGATCGTATATCTGCCGCGCGGCAATTCGGCGTAAAACAGGGGGCCCACATCTTGTGAGGCGAGCGTATTGCCATGGCGATCATAAATCGCAACATGGGTATCGCCGACATAGGCGCCATTGTGATCCGTATTGGTGACATGTAAATTATAGTGTTGTTGTTGCGCCTGTATCGCGGCACGCTCTTCATCGCCAATACCGCCTGTCACATAACTAACGCCGTTTTCAGCATGCGCGATGATCAGTGATTGATCTTGCGTATCTTGCAATTCCGATTGTGACGCCGAATAACCGAGCGCGGCAGTGCCTGCAGTGAGCGCTAGCACCGAAGCGGTGGCGACGGTAAATAAACGTAAGCGATAATGGCCCATAGAGTCCTCATGGCGTATTGGGTTCGAATGAGACTATTATGATGAGTGCCGCCGTACGGTTGAAAGAGGCGATGCAGCGCGAATTCGTAAAGAACCGGTAAAACAGGCAGATTACCCATTCTTTAGAAATACATCATCTTAACCTTATCGCTTCTTGAACCGCTTTGTTCGACATTGCTGGTAGAGCCGACGGCCCACAGCCGCGCTCGCCATGTCTAGAGGAGTTCAATGATGCTCGCACCGCAGAACAAATCACGCTATTTTTTGATGGCAACCGTCGTTGCTATGACCGTTCTGCAAGCGGCCCGTGCCCATGCGGAAGTTGCAGAAGATCCGCGCACGGTGGTCGTGAATAGTACCGGCAATGTGATCGAGAATAGTTTCGGCAACTGCGTACGTATCGATTATAATGCGGGCAATGATGCATGTGGCCACCCGGTTGCAGCCGCCGCGCCACCACCGCCTGCGATGGTGCATCAACAAATCGCGCTCGAGCAGCGCACGGTTTATTTCAATTTCAATCAGGCTTCATTGACGCCGGACTCTCAAGCCAAACTCGACACGCTCTCGCAGGTGCTGCGTAGCGATACCCAGGTCACGCAAGCCAATATCGTCGGTTACGCCGACCGGATGGGCAGCCCATCCTATAATGAATCCTTGTCGCAAAAACGTGCAATGGCGGTGCGCGATTATCTCGCCGCCCATGGCTATGTGAATGCGCAAGTCGCCAATACGCGCTGGTTTGGAGAGCAATACCCGACCACGCAATGCCCGACCAATCTGTCGCGTGATGCGCTGATTGCCTGTCTGGCAAAAGATCGCCGGGTGGAGGTCGAAATCGACTACCGCCCATAACGAACGCGCAAGGGCAGGCGTGATTTTCTGTCCATTATTTTAACTTATTAGAGGAGATTTCTATGTTTTCGACTGCAACTAAAGAATCGGCTAAAATCACGAAAGACTTCGCTGCACGTGACATCAAAAATGCAGCAAACGACGCAAACTATTCGGCCAAAAGCGCACTGAACAGCGCTGAAGCAGCTGGTCACAATGTGGTGGATGATATTGCAAGCTACGCCAATCAGGCAGGCCACAAAGTGCGCCAGTTTATCGACGATGCCGGTGACGAACTCACCCAAGCGAGTGACCGCGTGACCACGGAAATTCGCGCGAATCCGGTACGTTCGACATTTGTCGCACTCGGTGTTGGCTTCTTGCTGGGTGCATTGGCGCGCCGCTAGTCGTCAGATCATTAAGGCAATAAAAACGCAAAACAGGGATGGCCGTCATGAATATGTTAGGCAAGTTAATTGGATTATGGGCCATGGGGAAAACGGTTTCCTCGACCACACCCATCTTCATGCGGCTTGGGCTAAGCATGGCGGCCATCATTGCGCTCGGCACGTTTTTGTTGCTACTTTCGACCATCCTTCTTGTCTCTCTGCTCTGGCTGCTGCATCTGCAGTTGGTGCTGCACGGTATGGAACCAATCGAGGCCACCTATATCGTCATTGCGACGGTCATCACGATGATGCTCGTTATCGCGCTAGCGATTCGCTTGTATGTTGGTCGCATTCAGACCAATATGCGTGAAATTGCCTATGCGCACTCGCCAGTCGGCGGCCGCGTATCCTACATTGTAGATTCATTTATGCGCGGTTTTACCCATGATGCTCAAATCTGAGATAGCGCACGCTTCCTGCCGAAGCGTTACGCGTTTTTTCCCCCTTCTCGCACTGTTTCTTCCCCTCGGTTGGGCAGGGGTTGCGCAGGCGCAAGTGTCCGCGCCCGTGTCCGTGCCCATGCCCGCCAAGGCGACTGAGGACGATAAGGCTATCGTGACTTTCGAGTTCGAGAATGATATTTTTGGCGGCACCGATGCGAATTACACCAACGGTGTTCGCCTCTCTTCCATTTCATCCGAGGAAGCCACCCCCGATTCCGTGCGCTGGATTGCCAACAACCTGCTGCCCGTATCGAGCGAAGGTAAAAAGCGCATGGATTTCGCGCTTGGGCAAAATATCTACACCCCCACCAATATCAAAACCTCGACGCCCGATCCAAAAGATCGCCCCTATGCAGGTTGGCTCTATGGCTCCGTCGGCGTGGTGTCGGATCGCAACGACCGGCTCGATAATATTATGCTCACCGTCGGCATGGTCGGTCCACATTCTTATGCCTATGAAACGCAGGATGCTGTGCATCAGGCGATTGGTTATCAGCGCCCGCAAGGCTGGCACTCGCAGCTGCATGACGAGCCCGGCGCCATCCTCACCATGGAACGCACCTGGCGTAGCCTTTATCTGTTCGATCCAGGCGATCCGGGCGGCACACAATTCGATATAAGCCCCTTTATCGGCACCAATCTCGGCAACGTGGATACCGATGCATCGGTCGGCGCAACGGTGCGGTTGGGGTACGACTTGCCCGCCGATTACGGCCCGCCGCGCATTCGCCCCACTATTCCGGGTTCCGACTTCTTCGTACCCAGCGAAAATCTTGGCGGCTATCTCTTCGCCGGAGTGCAGGGGCAGGCGGTCGCACGCAATATTTTCCTCGATGGCAACACGTTTGAAAGCTCCCCCAGCGTCGATAAAAAATGGGATGTCGGCAGTCTGCAAGCCGGTGCTACGCTGATCGATGGCAATGTACGCCTGTCCTACACGCAGGTATTCATGACCAAGGAATTCGACACCCAGCGCAACCCCGAAATATTCGGTTCGCTCACCTTATCCTATCGGTACTAATATGCGGTGCAGTGTGAAAAAATGGGGCCTTATCGTGTTGATCCTGCTGCTATTCGGCGCGGTTGCGGCGCGGCTTTATCTGCCGATCTGGCTCAAGGATTATGTCAATAATACCCTCGCGGATATGGGTACTTACAGCGGCAGTGTCAGCGATATCGATGTGCATCTCTGGCGCGGCGCGTATACGATTCGCGATCTCACCATCCACAAAAAACAGGGAAAAATCCCAGTACCCTTCGTCGATTTCCCAACCATGGATGTGTCGCTGCACTGGCGCGCGTTATTACATGGCCGCGTGGTCGCCAAAATCATTCTCGATGAACCGAAAATCAATTTCGCGATCAACCAGTCGGGCACGGTGCGCCAGACCGGGGAGGGGGTCGATTGGACGCAGAAAGTAAAACAGCTCGCGCCGGTCGATATCAACTTACTGACGATTCATGACGGTACGGTGAGCTATCGCGATTTTTCGACCAGCCCGCAAGTCGATCTGCCGATGAAAAATATTGAAGGCACGATGAGCAATCTGCGTAATGTCGAGGATAAGGACAAGCCACTGCCAAGCGAGGTGCACATCACCGCGCGCTCCATTGGCAATGGCGACCTCAAAATCGATGGCCACATGAATATCCTCAAACCCTTCCCCGATATGGCGATTATCAGTTCGCTGGAGAATGTGAACCTACCAGCGCTCAATAATTATTTCGAAGCCTTCGCCGCGCTGCATGTCGATTCCGGGATGTTCGATCTCTATAGCGAAGTGAATGTTAAAAACGGCACTGTCACCGGCTATGTGAAACCTATCGCGCGGCATATGAAACTGCTCAGCGTGAAGCATAGCGACAACCCATTTCAAATCGTCTGGCAGACGACGGCAAGCATGGTCGTCGCCATTTTTACCAATCACGGGCAGGATCAGTTCGCCACCAAAGTACCGCTCGAGGGCAACCTCAATCACATTGAAACCAGTAACTGGGAAGCCTTTATCGGGATTATGCAAAACGCATTTGTCGAAGCCTTTCGCCGCGCGCCCGATGGCATCGTTTCCATGGGAACTCCATGATCTTTATGGTTTCTTTATTTTACCCACCAAGGGCACTGATGGTGCGCTTATGCCTTAAAGCTTAATGATTATTTACACAACCAAGAGGGTTTTATGAAAACGACGACTCAAGTAATCACGGCAATCATTCTGCTCGCAGCGCTCGCTGCTTGCGATACGATCCAAGGTTTTGGTACCGACGTATCAAAAGGCGGGAACGATATTTCTAACAGTGCTGCACGCAATAAATAGACACGTCTAATATTCTTCAAAATGGTAGCATAACGATACCCGGCTGTAGACGCAGCCGGGTATTCGTACAATGAGGGTGGGTGATGAAATTACTGACGCGCATTCCGGGGAAGGAATATTTTATTTCTCTCTTCGTCATTGGCGCGGCCTTGTTCATCACCTTCAGTATCATCATCTACCGCCATTACGACGATGCCAGCAAATTCAACCAATGGGTGCTGGTCGATTATGAAATGGCCCGCCAAGCGCGACTGCTCGAATCGAACTTGCTCAATATGGAAACCAGCGTGCGCGGTTATTTGCTGACGGGCGATCAGGGCTTCCTTGAGCCATATAATCAAGCGGCGCCGATGGTGAATAAGCAGCTCGATTATTTTCGCCAGCTGAGCTTGCAGGAGGGCTATCCCGCCAGCACCTTCGATATCTGGCGCACACGTATCGACAGCTTTCATCGTCTGCTCGCCACGCAAATCAGCGATGGACCGGATTACAATCACCCCCAACTTGTGCATGCGATAAAAGAACAAAAAGCGCAGATGGATGTGCTGCGCCGCCTGATCGAAACCACCATTGTCTATCGCGTGCAGAATTTGAATCTGCAGCTCTCAGCCGTGCGCGCCAAGGCGAATGAATTTTTTATGGATCATGCTCGCCGGCACCGCACTTGCGATCACCGCAATGTTCTTGGTGACGCTTGCCATCGTCGGGCTGATCGCCCGCGGTCAACGTGCGCGCCAGGAAATTGAACGCACCGAGGAGCGCTTCCGCGCCGTCATGAGCGGCATTAATGACGGGATTTACGATTATCATCCGCTTGAGCAACGGGTCGAATATTCCGACGCGTTACGCAACATGGTCGGCTACAATGAAGAGGAATTTCCCAACAATCTTGAAGCACCCAATCGCTACATTCACCCCGATGATTTGAAAGCCGTCTGGGAGATGCTCGACCGCTATGCCCGCCACGAAATCCCGCATTATGCCTGCACCTTCCGCATATTGCACAAGGATGGATCCTGGCGCTGGATTCTCTCGCGCGGCGTGGGGTTCTGGAATCAGCAGGGCGTGATGACGCGCATGATCGGTATCCATAGCGACATCACGGAACATAAAAAACGCGAAGAAGAACTCGAAGCACTCAATAGCGAATTGGAAACCTATACCTACATCGCCTCGCACGATTTGCGCTCGCCGCTTGTCAACCTCAAAGGCTTCGCGCGGGAGCTGGAAATTTCGCTCGATAAAGTAAAGCCCATCATCGCCAAATTCGAACCTTCGGTGAGTGAATTCGACCGACAAGCGCTGGTGCAAACTTTTGAACGCGACATTCCCGAAGCGCTTGGCTTCATCATCAAATCCGTGGCGCGCATGGACAGTCTCACTACCGCCGTGCTCGATCTTTCGCGCATCGGCAAGCGGGAATATCAGCGCGTGTTCGTCGATGTGAATGTGCTGGTAAAAAAATGCCTTGATGCGCTGGCCTATGAAATCACACAAAAAAATATCGAAGTCGATATACAAAATTTGCCACCGATTTATTCTGATCCACTGGCGCTCGAGCAGGTATTCAGCAACCTACTCGACAATGCGGTGAAATATATGCAACCCGGCCGCCCCGGAAAAATCACGATTTTTGCCACGCGCACCTCGGCTGATATCACCTACACCATCGAGGATAACGGCCGTGGTATCGACAATGCTGATTTCTCGAAAATCTTTGAAATTTTTCGCCGCGCGCGCAACACTGAGAATGTACGTGGCCTTGGCATG
>Ga0206934_1228_pt1 | contig 14165 bp, 15 predicted proteins | sample Alteio_BWOrgHeat_16_FD_152932 | JGI IMG/M metagenome (GOLD analysis project Ga0206934, IMG submission 152932) | Enriched cells from forest soil in Barre Woods Harvard Forest LTER site, Petersham, Massachusetts, United States -... | ecosystem: Environmental > Terrestrial > Soil > Temperate forest >...
GCCGCTGGAGATTGAGGCCAGCAAGTTCAATCTGAATTACATCAAGCTCGACGGCAGCATCGCCTGTCTCGTGAACGGCGCGGGCCTGGCAATGGCGACGATGGACATCATTCAGCATTTTGGCGGCAGCCCGGCGAACTTTCTCGACGTGGGCGGCGGCGCGAGCAAGGAACAGGTGACGGCGGCGTTCAAAATCATCCTGAGCGACCCGCATGTGAAGGGTATCTTGGTCAATATTTTTGGCGGCATCATGGATTGCAATGTCATCGCCACGGGCATCGTCGCCGCGGTGAAGGAAACCGGATTGAAACTGCCGCTGGTGGTGCGATTGGAGGGCAACAACGTGCTGGCCGGCCGCAAGACGCTGGCGGAATCCGGCCTTACAATCATCAGCGGGGAATCCATGGCGGATGCGGCGCAGAAGGTGGTGAAGGCGGTGGGGCGATAGAATGCGAGTTTCTTCACCATTTCTTGCGTTGCTATGCTGTGTTTGCGGCGGCGGATGCGTGACGACCGATTCGAAGACCGAAGGTGGCGGAGCCGCCCCGGGAGTCGCATACGTGCATCCCTATTCGAAGTTTTCGTTCCCGACGAAGATGGAAAATTTCCGTTTTACCGGCATCCACAAATACGACCGCGAGGGCAAGGACATTTCGGTCGAATACGACAGCCCGACACCCATTGCAGCGACGGTCTACGTTTATCCCGCGGCAAAGAATTTCACCCTGCTCCCCTCGCCGGCCATGCAAGATGTCGGTTTGGGGTTGATCGATATGGAATTTCAAAACTGCAAGAAGGAGATTTCCCACATCCATCCTGACGCACACTTGCTTCAGGAAGGATGGTATCAACTGGTTCAGGGTAACCATCACTTCCAAGGCAGGAAGGCGGCGTATTCAATGAATTTCAGTTTTGGACCGGCCAAACAGGACTCTTTTTCCGAGCTCTACATTTTCCTTATCGAACCCAGCATCATGTTTTTGGTCAATGATCGTCAATATGTGGAGTACAGGTTTTCTTACCCCACCAACATGGCAGGACCCGCCGCACAGGAAATCGCTTCGTTTCTTTCAGAACTGAAATGGCCGGTTAAATGACCCCTGATGAAAGTCACTGAAATCGCCTTTTCTTGTTACGCCGTGACGGACATGCCGCGCGCGCGAAAGTTTTATGAGAGCGCTCTCGGGCTGAAACCAACAAAGGTGGCGGAATCTCCCGGCGGACAATGGGTGGAATACGAGATCGGACCACACACGCTGGCGGTCGGCTGCGCGCCCGGAATGTTCAAACCCAGTCCCGACGGCTGCAGCGTGGCGTTGGAGGTGGAGGATTTTGACGCGGCGATTGCGCATCTGCGGGCGAACGAGGCCCGCTTTCGCATGGAGCCGATTGCGTCGCCGGTTTGCCGCGTGGCGATGGTATTTGATCCCGACGGCAACACGATTTGCGTTCATAAGCGGAAGACCGGCTGACCTCCCGGCAATTGAAACAGGCTGTTTGATATCCATGCCAAAGAATTTGAAATCGGAAGGGGAGACATTGAAGGAAGCAGCCCCTGATTACTGCCCAGCCGGACGCAAGGCGGGTGCGACAGACATCGACATCTCGCTGCTCCAACACAGTCTCTCGCTGACGCCCTGGGAGCGGATGCTGGCGAATGACGACGCGTTGAACTTTGCCGATTCGTTGCGTGCGGGGATGGAGCGCAGAAATGCAAAATCTTAGCGAACTCATGCGAAGGCTGATATCGGCGCAGGTAGAGTTCGTATTGGTGGGCGGATTTGCCGCCGTGGCCCATGGAGTGACCATGGTGACGCGCGACGTTGACATTTGCTGCCGATTTACAGAAGCAAACCTGAGACGGGTCGAAACAGCCTTCGCCGGCTTGAACCCGGTACACCGTTCACGACCGGATTTGCCGTTGCAATTGACACCCGAACAATGCGCAGACCTGAAGAACCTTTATTTAAAGACGGATCTGGGTGTAGTTGACTGCCTGGGCGAAGTGCTGGGCGTGGGCGGATTTGATGAAGTTACCAAACACAGCATTGAATTGACCTTGCCGTGCGGGAATTGCCGTGTGCTGGACATCGAAACGCTTATTCGCGCGAAAGAGGCAATGAATCGCGACCACGACGTCGTTACCGTAAGGCATTTACGAGAAATACAAAAACAACAAGCCAAAAACTGAATTTATAGCCATGTCCATCCTCATCAAACCCGACACCAAAGTTCTCGTGCAAGGCATCACCGGCAGCTTTGGCGCGCGGCACACACAGTTGAGCCTCGATTACGGCAGCCAGATCGTGGCGGGCGTCACTCCTGGCAAGGGCGGCCAGCTTTTCGAGAACAAGGTGCCCATTTTCGACACGGTGGCGGATGCCGCGCGCCAGACCGGCGCGACGGTTTCGGCGATTTTTGTGCCGCCACCGTTCGCGGGCGACGCTATTCTTGAGGCGGTGGATGCCGGTCTCGATTTGGTGGTGTGCATCACCGAAGGGATCCCCGTCAACGACATGGTGAAGGTGAAGCGCGCGATGCTGGGGAAGCGGACGCGATTGATCGGGCCGAATTGCCCCGGCGTGGTGACGCCCGGCGCGGGGAAGGATTCGCACGGTGGTTGCCGCATCGGCATTGCGCCGGGATACATTCACAAGCGGGGGAACATCGGTGTGGTTTCGCGCAGCGGCACCCTGACCTATGAGGCGGTCTGGCAGCTCACCTGCCGGGGAGTCGGGCAGTCAACGTGCGTGGGCATTGGCGGCGACCCGGTGAACGGGACGTCGCATCTTGACGTGATCAAACTTTTCAACGACGACCCGGAAACGAAGGGTATCATCATGATCGGGGAAATCGGCGGCTCGGCCGAGGAGGAAGCCGCGGAGTGGATCAAACAGAATTGCAAGAAACCGGTGGCAGGATTCATCGCGGGCGCGACGGCGCCGCCGGGACGGCGGATGGGTCATGCCGGGGCCATCGTGAGCGGCGGCAAGGGCACCGCGGCGGCGAAGATTGCGGCATTCAAGGACGCGGGCATCGGCGTGGCGGTGACGCCGTCGGAGATGGCGGACACGTTGCTGAAGATGATGTGAACGGGCGCGAACCGGCCGGCGTCATTTCACAATTCACATGGCCTGGTTGAATTTGATTCCCGACCTCGCCGCGCTGGCGCTCTGGCTGAACTGGCTCCAGTTCCGTCGGGATCCGCCGGCCAAAACGAGACCCGCATCCCTCGCAGACGCCTTGAAGCGCGCCGAGGTTGCCGGCCCCAAGAGCTGGAAATTCCCCGTGATGCTGGCGGCCCTGTTGCTGGCCCGGGCGTGGCTGTATTTGCAACTGAGCGCGGTTGCAAACTTGACGCTGAAACTTCAACTGGGGTTCATCAACATTCCCTTCCGCGCAGACCTGCCGCTGCACATGTTGGTGTTCTCACTATTGAGTTTTGCCTTTGTGCTGGCGACGTTTTATCTCTGGATGCTTTTGCTTTCCGCCATCAACGGCGCTTCAGCCGCGGCCAATCCCGTGCATGAACTGGTCCGGCTACAGGTGAAATGGCTGGAGCGCTGGCCAACATCGCTGAAGCTTCTGAGCCCGTTTTTGCTGGGCGGGCTGGCGTGGGTCGCTCTGCATCCGCTGCTGCGCTGGCTGGCGGTTGTTCCTGCGAGCGAATCCGCCGCGGAACTGCTCGCCCAGGCAGCGGTGACCGGCGTCGGAACTTATCTTGCCTGGAAGTACCTGATCTTTGGCGTCCTGTTGTGTCATCTGGTGAACGCCCACGTTTATCTTGGCAATGCCCCGGTCTGGAGCTACGTGGACACCACCGCCCGCAATTTGCTTTCGCCGTTGCGCTGGCTGCCGCTGCGTGCCGGCAGGGTTGATCTCCTGCCGCTCCTCGCCATGGCAACGGTAATTCTTCTCGCGCGCTTCATGGAAAATCCGCCGGAAAGATTTTACCGGCTGCTCCCGTTTTAAGCGTGCGCCGCCGGCTCGGCTGTCAGCGCAAGGGGAATCTTGACCACCACCGTCGTGCCCTTGCCGGGATCGCTTTGTATGGTCAGGCTTCCGCCGTGAAGTTCCGTCAACTTCTTCGCAATGACCAGTCCCAGCCCGAGCCCCTGTTGCTCGCGCGTCTTTCGGTCAAATTGCATGTACGCCCCCACCTTGCGCAAATGTTCCGTCTCCAGCCCGGTGCCGTGGTCGGTGATGGACATCACCAGCACGCCGTCCGACGGATACAACGAAATCTTGATTCCCGTGCCTTTCTTCGAAAACTTGAAGGCGTTGTGGACGAGTTCATCCACGATTTTATCCAGGTATTCATCGGAAATGGCGACCATCTTGTCGGACAGATCCATCGCCAGATCGCCCAGCCGGTTGAAGGACTCCGCCTGCTGCGTGGCGCGGGTCTCCACAATCTTGCGCGGGAACGGCGTCTGCTTTTTGCGCAGGGTAATCGCCCGCTGCGGATCCGTTTCCATTACTTGAATCTGCGAATAAATCAGAAAGTTCTCCACCAACCGTTCCAGGCGTTTCCCGGACTCATGGATGGTCTGCCCCATTTCCGCGATTTCCTCCGGCTTCAGCGTGGCCGCGTCTGTCGTGAGGATTTCGCCATAGGCCAGGATGCCGTTCAACGGCGTGCGCAATTCATGCGGCAGCATCATGCTGATGTTGTCGCGCAAATCTGACAATTTCTTCTCCGCGTCCTCGCGCAACGCCTGCGCTTTCTTGAGTCGCGTCTCCACCGCCGCGTAGAGCGCCTCAATCGTGAACGGCTTTGGCAGATAATCGTCCGCGCCCAGTTCCATCCCGTGGCGCATCCCGGCATTGTCCGCCAGACCCGTCATGAGGATGAACGGGATCGCCGCCGTTGAGGGCTCGCTGCGCAACGAGGACAGCGTCAGATAACCATCCACCTTTTCCATGTTGACGTCGCAAAGCACCAGGTCCGGCAGGATTTTGCGCGCCTTCTCAATGCCCACCGCCCCGTTCTCGGCCTCGACGACCTCATAACCCTTTTGGCGCAAAGCCAGTTGGATCATCTCCCTGAGCCATTCTTCATCGTCGATGACGAGGATTCGCTTCATGTTCAAAATCGGACGTTATCAGTTCTCAGATAGTTACGGAATGAAGCAATTCTCAAGCCCGCTGACCGGCTTTCCGTCTCTGTCGGGCTCGTTCTGTCACGGCTCATTCCTGCACCATCAAAGCCATCAAAAGAATACCTCCCTTGGCGTGCCTTGTCTAGAAAGTTGCAAACATTGTCCATTTCAAGTGTCCCAAATAATTGTCCATGTCTCAGGATTTGGCCTGCTAGCAAGGATTGCGCCATACTCAGCCGCCCGCCGATCCGCGGTCCAACAACCGCTCCAGATGATTGATCACCACCCCGGTGGACAACCCGCCCAGGCCGTTCGCGTCCCGCAAAATCGTCATGTTTCGCCCGCGCGGGCGCCAGACGGTCTCCTCCGTGTCGCCCCACAATATCAGCGCCGGCAATCCCACCGCCGCCGCCAGATGCGAGATTCCTGAATCATGCCCCACGAATCCCACGCACGACGCCAGCCATTGCGCCAGTTCCGGCAACGGCGCGCTTTGCATCACCTTGATGCGCGTCCCCGGCAACGCCGCCTCCAACCGCGCCAGCCGCTCACGCTCCGCCTCGCCGCCGACCAGCAGCAAATGCAGCGTCGTGGTTTGTACCAGATGCCGCAGCAACTCCAGCCATTTTTCCTCGGGCCAGTTCTTCTTTTCGCTGCCGCTGCCCGGATGCGCCGCCAGCCAGCGATCGGTCGCAATGGTCGTTTCAAACGCCGGCACCACCTCCAGCCGCGGCACCGCTTCGGCATCGAACACCGCCAATCGCTCCAACGGTTTCAAAAAAACTTCGCTCGCGTGCAGCCCCTCATCGTTCTCCGCACGATGCGGGCCGGTGATAAATTGCCCCTGCGAACACAGCCTCACGTTGTTCTGAAAAATCTCGTCCGGGTCGTACAAAAACGAAACGATGATGTCGAACTCCGAGAAGTAATCCACCAGGTCCTCCGACAACTCGCCGTCCCTCGCAAAAAAACCCGCCAGCGCGCGCGCCTCGATGGATTGCACCCGCTGCACCAGCCCGCCCGCCAGCGCCAGCCCCGCAATGTGCGGATATCCCAGCACCTCCAGATGCGTGCGCGGGAACTGCCGCCGCAACGCCGCCAGCACCGGCAGCGTCAGGATGAAGTCGCCGATGGCGCCCCCGCGAATCACGAGAATTCTGCCCTGGGCCTGGGTCACAACGTTGTGCCTTCCGGTGGCGTCCTCAGCGCGTCATCAATAAACCGTGAACCCCAGCACCGCCACGAACAACCCGAACGCCAGCCTTATCGCGCTGCCGATCCGCACCCGCTTCTCGTTCGCCGTCGCCCAGTTCAACAAATCGCGCAGGTGCCACGGCCAGATCGTGAACCAGATGCCGCCCACCACCAGCACATACGCCCACGTCACGACCACCAGCCGCCAGTCCGTGTCCGCCCAGCGCGCCGTGTCCACCATCAACTTGGCCAGCAGCAGAAACACCACCGCCAGGCCGCGCACCGCCAGAAAATCCTGCACATAAATGCACGACCCGATGCCTATGGCCACGAATCCCGCCAGCAGATACGGCTTGGCGTTGGAAAAATCCGAGACCTGTTCCTGGCTGAAATACCACGCGAACCACGCCGTCCCCAGCAGCATCAGCGCCACGCCCACCGGCAGCGAACGCGGAAACTTCCGCACCCACGCCGCAAATTCCTTCGGATTCAGCAATCCATAAACCTGCGGCAGTCCAATCCCCAATCCCATGATCACCGCCAGCGTTGATAATTTAATTTCCATGTTGTCCAGGTGTGATTGCGCCACTCGCGCCCGTCAGCTTCTTGTCCATTTTCATCTTAATCTTAATCCTAATCGTAATCTGGGTTTGCTGCGCGTGTCAGCTTCATTCCACATTGATGATCGCCGGGTCGCCGTAGAGCGTGAACGACCCCGCCCGCGTCACCTTCACATCCATGAGCTGTCCGCGATGCCGCTCCGAGCCCTCAATCACCACAATCTTGTTGCTGCGCGTCCGGCCCATCAGCCGCGCTGGATTCCGCTTGCTCGGTCCTTCCACCAAAATCTCCGTCCGCCGTCCAACATATTCCTCGTAACGCCGCGCACCAATCTCATTAATCACGGCCAGCAATCGCGCGTTCCGTTCCTCCTTCACTTCCTGCGGCAACTGGCCGGGCATGTCCGCCGCCGGCGTGTCCCGCCGCGGCGAATATTTGAAAATATACGCGTTGTCAAACTCCGCCTCGCGCGCCAGCGACAGCGTGTCCTTAAAATCCGCGTCCGTCTCGCCGGGAAAACCCACGATGATGTCCGTCGTCACGCCCATTTGCGGACGCACCCCGCGCAACTTCGCGATGATGCCCAGATATTTTTCCCGCGTGTAACCGCGATGCATCGCCTTCAACATGGCGTCGCTGCCGCTTTGCACCGGCAGATGCGCGCTTTCCACCAGCTTCGGCAGCCGCCCGTAAGCCTCCACCAAATCATCGCCGTAACCCTTGGGATGCGGCGACGTGAACCGTATCCGCTCCAGCCCCTCGATTTCATGCACCACCTCCAGCAATTGCACAAAACCGGATTTCCCGTCGCGCACCGGAATCTCCCGCCTTCCATAGCTGGTCACAATTTGCCCCAGCAGCGTTATCTCCCGCACCCCGCGCCCGACCAGTTCGCGGCATTCCGCCACCACGTCCGCAATCGTCCGGCTCCGCTCCGCCCCGCGCGTGTCCGGCACGATGCAAAACGTGCAATGCTGGTTGCAGCCCTGCATGATGCTCACAAACGCCGTCACCGGTTTCGACGCCGTGTTGCCGTTCAAAACATGCTCGCGGATCGTTGCCTCGCTCCCCTGCTCTTCCGCCACGTCCACCACCTTGTCCCGTTTCCCGGCCAAAATGTCGTCCAGATAATCCGCCGCGCGATGAAACTTCTGCGTCCCGATTACCAGGTCCACGTCCGGCAGCCGGTCAATCAACTCCTGTCCGCGGCTTTGTGCCATGCAACCCATGAACCCCAGCACCACCTCCGGACGGTTCCGGCGCGTCTCCGCCGCCAGCGTTTGCATCTTGCCGATGGCCTTTTGCTCCGCCGCATCCCGCACGCTGCACGTGTTCAGCAGGATCACGTCCGCAACCGTCTCCGACGCCGCCAGCGTGTAGCCCTTCGCCACGAGCTGCGCCGCCACAGCTTCCGAGTCGCGCTCGTTCATCTGGCAACCGTACGTTTTGATATAAACACTCGGCATACTGCTAATGGTGAACCGATTTTAGGTCAGAAGCGCACCCTTGGAAAGGCCGATTATAAAAAACCCGCTCGTATATGCGGGAAATCAACCACTTACGCCGATTCCTCCGCAGTTCCGGGTAGCACCCGCGTCTCGCGGGTCCGCTTGGGCGTCTCGCCCAAGCACTCCACTTTGCCATCTCTCGCCTCGCCTTCCGACAAATCGAATCCGACATAATGCGACATAATCCGATTTTTTCCGGCCGTTAAGCTGGAAATCAATCATTTGCATCGCTACTCCCGTCCGCAAAAATTCCCCGGGCCGTTAAGCGATTTTACTCGACTTTACCCGATTTTACCCGATTTTAACCGCTCCGAACCCCATTTTCGGATCGGATAAAATCGCCTAAGCGAACGCCTGAAGGCGCTTTCTTCATGGAGCGCCGGTCTCCGACCCGGCGACTTTGGATTTTGGACGTTGGGCTTTGGACACAGCAGTTCGCCCCGCGGCCGGAGCCTCACGCCCCGAGCCTCGTTCCTTCCGATTCAATTGTCAAAGAACCCGCTCTTGCGCACACGCGCAAAAGACCAACTCCGTTGGGTCTTTCCTCCCCTGCACTGCGCCGCCACCATGCCACCTGAGCCGCTCAAATTCAAGGCCAATTTTCACTTGATGACTGATGCACTGATTAAAATTCCGTTTGCGCCAACGCGGTTCCTGCTTGATTGGGTCTGATTGATTCGCTTTGCGTGCTTTGGAACCAAAGATAGGATGATTTCTGATTAACTGCAGAGAACGCAAAGAACACAAAGGATAAGCATGAAGGACATAATGGCATTATGCGATCAGGTTCGACAGACGTCTTACGACATCCACGTTTATCATGGACACGGTCATCTTGAAAAAGTCTATGAGAATGCGCTCGCACATCGGCTGCGCAAAGCCGGAGTCGAGGCAAAACAACAACATCCCGTAAAAGTCTTCGACGAGGACGGAACACTGATTGGCGATTACATTGCGGATATTCTTGTCGATGATCAGTTGATTCTGGAACTGAAAACAGCCAAGAATCTGGCTCCCGAGCATGAAGCGCAAATTCTCGGCTATTTGAAGTCGGCACGTCGGGAGCATGGCATGTTGATCAATTTCGGCTCTTTCAAGTTTGAAATCCGCAAGTTTGCCTGGAGCAGCGCTCATCAGCCGGGCCAGTGACTTTCAGCGGGTAGCCTATGCGATCTTTGCGTTCTCTGCGGTTAATTCCCCTTCCGATTACCGCACCCGCACCCGATAAAACTGATTCCCCTGCGGCGGGTTCGGCCCCGGAAAGAAATTCGTCCCGCCGACAAGCACATAATAATTTCCATTGACCGTCTGCCAGTTCGTCAAATCACTTGAAGCCTGCACAGCTACCGCAAGGTTGGGCAGACCCGTAATCCCAAAACCAAACTGCCCCGCATTCACGCTTGGCGGCTGCAAAACCGGTGCCGGCACTGAGCCGGGCGGATATCCCTTTCGAATTGTTTGGTTCCCCCAGTCGGCCACATAAAGAATGCCATTGTTATCCACCGCCACGTCATAAGGCTGGGTAAAAAGCGCAGCGCTTCCCATGCCGTCTGCACTGCCATAATCATACGTCAACCCGGCCACCGTCGTCACCACCCAGTTGGTCCCCGCGGGCGTTATTTTGCGAATGGTGTCGTTATGGTTGTCCGCCACATATACATTACCCTCCGTATCCACCGCCACGCCTTGCGGCAGCTCAAACCGCGCGTCGCTGTTGGTCCCGTCGGCATGGCCCTCAACGCCCGCGAGACCGGCCGGCGTTGTCACCACCCAATTAGTTCCTTCAGGTGTCACCTTGCGGACTGTATTGTTTTCCTGGTCTGCCACATACAGATTGGTGTTTGCGTCCACCGCCACGCTGTATGGATAACCAAACCGCGCGTCGCTGTTGGTCCCGTCATTCCCACCCTGATAGTTCGCCTTACCGGCGAGCGTCGTCACCACCCAGTTGGTTCCCATCGGCGTTATTTTCCGGATCACCTCATTGCCGCTGTCCGCCACATAAAGGATGCCGTTCGTGTCCACCGCCACGCCAAAAGGAGAAATAAACCGCGCGTCACTGTTCGTGCCGTCTCTGCTGCCAAAAAAGCCTCCTATCCCCGCCAGCGTCGTCACCACCCAGTTGGTTCCCACCGGCGCCACTTTTCGAATCGTATCGTTGGCCGAATCCGCCACGTAGAGGTTGCCCGCGCCGTCCACCGCGATGCCGGCGGGTTGATTAAATTGCGCGGCGCTCCCTGTCCCGTCATTCGTTCCGGAAACACCTGACATTCCGGCCAGTGTCGTCACCACTCCGGCCGGGGCCACTTTTCGGATGGTGTTGTTTAAACTGTCCGCCACATAGACGTTGCTCGCGCCGTCCACCGTCAAGCCCTGCATACGAGAAAACAGCGCGCCGCTTCCCGTCCCATCATTGGTGCCGGCATTTCCCGCCAGTCCAGCCAGGGTGGTGAAGGTGTACGGCGTCGCATAAATGGCCTGACCCATGACCGCAACAGGCAATTGAGCCGCCAGGAACCAGACGCAGAAACCGCAGAAACATGCCGGAGCCCGCCGTGCTGTGCGCCCTGTCGTTCGTAGTAAAAAGCTGGCTTTCATCTTATCAACAACACTTTTGGCGAATTGACCTCTAATATCCTGGGCCTTCCCAAGTCGGCCCACTGATACTCAGCAGTGGCTGGGAAGTCAAACTTTTTGCGTAGAAGAATCACCCGTAGGCAGTTAAATTGTTGACGTCAATAATCGTGAAAATGAGCTCTCTCGAAATCAGGCTTATCTTCGAGTGCTGGCCATCGTCGGCATCGTCGCCGTCCTCTGGCTGCTGCACATCCTCCTCGCCCGCGAATGGGTGAAAACCGACATCATTGACCGCGGCTTCACGCCCGTCAGCGTCCGCTGGAAGCCTTTTTTCTGGTGGCTGGCCTGCGGCCCGGTGTTCCGCGTCACCTACTCGGAATGCGGCCGGCGCAATTCACCACGCCGAATGCGGCCTTCCCAACGGCTTCAAGCCCGTTCGTTGGCGCCACCGCTGAACCGCAACCAAATCAGCTCCGTAGTGTTGGACCTCTGCGCCTCTGAGTCCTTGCGTTGAGTCAGGATCGCATACGCCTTACTCAGAAGCACTTGTGCCGCCGGCAATCCGGCCAACTGGCATGTGTAATGCTCGTTTTATAATTGGCCAAACATTACGGTGCTTTATGAAACAGGAAACTCCAGCCCCGCACAGTTCCCGATTGAGCATCATTTTACGACTCGTCGGCGCATCCATCCTCTGCCTTCTGAACCTGGCGATCACGCTTCCGAACATGCGGATCGTTTCGAATCATCAGGTCAGTTACGGGCCCGGCATGGCTGAATACCTTGCTTTCTTCGTTGCCCCGCTGCTCCTAGTTTTAATCGGGATGAAGTGGTGTCGGCTTGTCGAGGAACTTGGTTGGGCGTTTTTGATCGTGCCCTTCCTCGGACGATTCATCGGTTAGATCTTACATCTGAAATCCGCAAGTTCGCCTTGAGCAACGCTCATCAACCGGGGCAGTGATCTTTCAATGGCTAACCTCTATGTGATCTTTGCGTTCTTTGCGGTTAATTTTTTAGGTCAATACTGTCAGTCCACGAACATCATCTCGTTCGTCTCCAGCAACACCTGCGCAAATTTCTCCCACGGCGTCATCCGTCGCCCTTCCATCTCCCCGCTGAAATCCTTCAGCGCGTCCCATTCCACGATGCCCCCCTTCGGCAGATTCGGCGCGCGTGCCATCTTGATCGTCACCGCCCACTTGAACGCATCATTCGCCCCGTTTTCCCGGCCGTCGGTGATAAAATCCACCGCCTCGCCCCGCGCCACGTGAAACCACGCCACCTTCGTCTCCGCGCTGCCGTTGAACGCCACCCAGCTCCCCAATTCCTCCGTCCGGCCCGCCAAAATCCGCCCCTGCACGCCGTCGCCATTCTTGGCGCCATGGCTCAGCGTGCCCTCGATTGAAATGTAACCGTCCCTCGGCGAAGTCCAGCGTCGTATCACCGCGACCTCCTTCGCCGGCGTGCCGCCGTCCGCCGTGAGATTCAACCCCTTCAACCGCGCGTTCGGCGTCTTGTTGCCCGGCACCCAGGTTTTGTTCGCGAACTGCCCCATCGGCGCAAAAAATGTCAACCGCCGCAACGTCGCGTTGTATTCGCCGTAACCGTAGCTCCACGACGCCTGCGCGTTCGTCACCCAGTCCGTGGCCGCCTCCGATCGCAAATAGTCCATCGCCAGTTGCATTTCCAGGTCCGTCGGCTCGCGTTGATAAACCAGTTCATAGAGCATTTTCACCCGCGCTTCCGGGGCCGTGTCCGGCCTGAAATTCAGGTTGCGCACCACGTTCCGCGCCTGCTCGACCACCAGCGGGCTGTTCATCATGAACAACGCCTGCTGCGGCACCACGCTCGATTCCCGCCGTCCCGTCGTCAGGTCCGGGCTCGCAAAATCAAACGCCTGGTACATGTTCGGCACGTTGCGGCGGTCAATAAAACCGTAAATCGTCCGACGCAACGCGAACGGTTCCGTGTCCAGCCGCACCGGTTTCCCGCCCATCTTCAAATCCAGGTCGCCGCCCACCGCGAGAATCGAGTCCCGCAACGCCTCGAAATCCAGCCGCCGCCGGTTCATGTGCCCCAGCCAGCGGTTCTCCGGGTCCGCCGCCAGGGATTTCGCGTCCCCCTCGCTGCTCTGCTGATACGCACTCGACAACATGATGAGCCGGTGCATCTGCTTGATGGACCACCCCGATTCCATGAACCGCGACGCCAGATAATCCAGCAGCTCCGGATGCGTCGGCGGCTCGCCGCGCTCGCCAAAATCATCCGGCGTCCGCACCAGCCCGTCGCCAAAATGATGCAGCCAGATCCGGTTCATCATCACCCGCGCCGTCAGCGGATTGTCTTTGCTCGCGATGTCCTCCGCCAGCTCCAGCCGCCCGCTCCCGTCCTTGAACAACGGCGGATTGTCCCCCGTCAGCACGGTCAAAAAATGCCGCGGCGCGTTCGGCCCATGCACGCCCGGATTGCCCTTGACCATCACATACGAATCCTTCGGCTTGTCCGCGTCCAGCAGCACCGGCGCGCGCGCCGGCGATCCCGGATGATTCACCACCACGTCGTTCAACGTCTTCTGCAAATCATTGAACGCCATTCGCAGCTTGGGGTCCCGGTTGATCAAATTGTTCACCCGGTTTTCGTCCAGGTACATTGGTGAATACGTCGCATACATGAATTGCCGCACCTGCTCCTCGCCCGCATTCGTCAGACCCTTCAACTCCGCCAGGTTCGTCTCACCCAGCTTCTGCTCCGAATCATAATCCGCCTGCGCCTCCGCCCAATGCCGTTCCACCTCCACAAACATCGACGCGTATCTCGAGGCCACCTGCCCCAGCGAATCCGGCGGCGTGCCGAACAGGTCCGCCACCATCGGATTGATGCGCCCGCCCGGGTCCTGGTTCGCGTTGAATTTCGCCGCCATGTCCTTCGCCTGCGCCGCAAAATCCGCGTCGCTCAACTGCGACAGCTCGATCCACGGCGCAAAAATCGGGTTGTGCCGGCGTGACATCGCCTTCAGGTTGTTGTCCCAGATTGCCGCCGTCTGCGCGATCAATCCCCGTTTCTCCACATAAACGTTCCGCGACACCGCGTTGCTCTTCGCCGTGAAATCGTGCAGCGCCACCAGGTAATCGCCCGCCTTGGTGATGAATTCCGTTTTGAAACGGTTCGTCACCTCCACGCGGAATTTCTGCAGCGCCCCGCTCCGTTCGGTATACTTCGCCAT
>Ga0206934_1229_pt1 | contig 14164 bp, 12 predicted proteins | sample Alteio_BWOrgHeat_16_FD_152932 | JGI IMG/M metagenome (GOLD analysis project Ga0206934, IMG submission 152932) | Enriched cells from forest soil in Barre Woods Harvard Forest LTER site, Petersham, Massachusetts, United States -... | ecosystem: Environmental > Terrestrial > Soil > Temperate forest >...
GAAGGCAAGATCGTCGTGGCCGAGTCGGGATTTCTGGCCGGGTCGTGGGCGTTTACCGACCGTTGCATCGGCCAGGTCGTTCGTGACGCCGGGGTTAGCTTGCGAGAAGCAGTGGATATGGCCAGCGTTCGTCCCCGAGAACTGTTGGGGCTGCCGGCCCATTCCTTGGAAGCCGGTCAACCGGCGGATATCGTCTTGTTCGATTGGAACGGTTCAAGCTACGAGTTTCGCCCCCAGGCGATCATAGTCGGCGGCAAGACAATAAGAGCCGCGCACGAAGCGAGTCTTCGAGCGAAGTAAGCGGAGGTTGTCAAAATGCCCGCTTACTGCGCTCGAAGACTCGCTCGGTGCGCGGCTCCTTTATTTGCCGATGCAAAATCGGCTGAAGATGCGGTCGAGAAGGTCGTCGGTAAAAACCGCGCCGAACAGTGCCCCCAGCTCATCGAGCGCGCCGCGAAGCTCCAGGGCCAATACCTCCGAGGGCTCGGAAAAGAGGACAATGGAATGCGCCCGCCGCAAATGCTCCAGCGTGGCCTGGACGTGATGTTTGCATCGACTTAGGCTCGATGCTAAGGCGGATTCTTTCTGACTTGAGCGAGCGTATTCGGTTAACACGTTTTGTAAGACGTTCAGACCGGCTCTCGTCTTGGCACTCGTGGCCAGATATTTGTGAGGCGCCTTGGCCAAATCGCATTTGGTGGCAACCATCAAAACAGGGGGCCTGCCTGGTTCCGTCAACTCTGACTCGTCGGGAAATTCTCCACCTGCTTCCAGGCAAAGAAGGATCAGATCGGCTCCTTCGGTTTGTTGTTTTCCGAGCTGTTGGGCCTGCGAATCGATCAAGGTGCGCCGCTCTGCCCAGCCGGCGGTATCGATCAAATCGATGGGAATCCCATCGACTAGCATTCGCCGCACGAGATAATCTCGTGTTGTCCCCGGCTCGGGACTGACGAGGGCGGCCGCGCCGGTGAGGGCGTTGAACAAGCTGCTTTTGCCGGCATTGGGCCGGCCCGCCAGCACGACGCGAAAAGCTGAGCCGCTCAGCCCACGTTTTTCCAATTGTTTCGAGAGCAACGTCACTTGAGCCAAACCTTTGGCCAGGCGCTTGAGCATTTCCTCCGGCTGAACAAAACGAATGTCTTCTTCCGCGAAATCGAGGCCGGCTTCGACTTCGGCCAGCAAGTCGAGGAGATCGTCGCGCAGTCCTTGGAGCGGTCGGGAAACCCCGCCAGCCAATTGGGCTAAAGCTTGCTTGAGGTCATCTCGGCCGCCGGCTTCAATGACGGCCAAGACAGCCTCTGCTCGCGGCAAGTCCAACTTCCCGGCCAGAAAAGCTCTCTGGGTGAACTCGCCCGGCTGAGCCGTTCGCGCTCCGGCGTTGAGCAGGGAGGTGATCAGGAGTTCCACCAAAGGAGGAGAAGAAAGCAGATGCAATTCGGCTAAATTTTGGCCGGTATAAGTCCGCGGCTCGGGCCAGACAACCAAACTGGCCGGAATCCATGATGCGAAGTCGGGGAGACGAAGTGCCCCTTCGTAGCGCCGACGAGCAGCCCCGGGAGGATCGGTCGGTTGAAAAAAAGTGAAGGCGATTCCTAACGCATTCGGTCCGCTCAGTCGAACGACGGCGCGGCCTCCGGGACCCGGCGCGGATGAGAGAGCGACTATGGTGTCTTGAATGTCGGAAACCATGAGTCGGCCGGCGAGAAATGATCAACTTCAGCGGGCGCGAAACGTAAACCTCGGTGTCAATTAAGCGCGAACGACAAATCCATGTGAGCGCGAAACGAACAACTACTGATTACTGTTCACTGATCACTGATTACTCGCTACTCACCACTTCTTTATTTCTTCTTCGCCTCTTCGAGGACTTTCTCCCACCAGTCTTTGACGCGTTGGACGACACCGTCGCCGTTGGAAGGGCGAGGTCGCAATTTCGGACGGGGACCGGGAGGCGGCTTGGGACCGGGAGGCGGCTTGGGACCGGGAGGCGATTTGCCTCGGCCGGAAGCTCCGCCAGCGGTGGGGCTGGCGGGGGAGATTTGACTCTTGGGCAGCAGTTTCCGCTCGGCCAAGCTCCAGGCCGCGCTCATGATGAAATAAAGACACAGCCCAGCCGCGACTTTGTAAAACATCACGCCGATCACCACCATCATGTACTTCATCATCTTCTGCTGCATCGCCTCTTGCTCATTGGTCGGCGGCAGCATCATCATCTTTTGTTGCATGATTTGCAGTACGACCCAGATGATGGGCAGAATGTTGAAGTAAGGCCCCAAGAAAAGCCAACTACTGCCCTGATCCTGGGGCCGGCTAATCCAGGGAATATTCTCGCCCCACCAAATAAGCATGTCGGGGGCCGCCAGGTTCTTCATCCACAAGAACGGAGCCAGTCGAAAAAGAATACTTTCCTGAAGGGAGTAATACAGCCCCAAGAAGATGGGCATCTGCGCCAAGACGATCCAGCAGCTTCCGAGCATGGCCATGGGGTTGATGCCGCGCTTCATCATCAACTCATGCTTGGCGTGTTGCAGGCCCATGGGATCATTCTTGTATTTCTCTTCGAGTTGCTTGAACTCGGGGGCCAGCTCGCGCATCTTGGCCTGCATCTTGGCGCTTTGCAGCGCCTGCTTGCGGCTGAGCGGGAACATCGAGCCACGGACCAAAATCGTTAAAGTGATGATGCATAACCACCGCGGCAGGACGTGACTGAGTATCCACAAAAGGCGGTGCATCACGTTCGTGACCAGAACGATCAGATCGGTCCAGAAGCCGAAGCGGCCGTAGTCCGTTAGCTGATTCAGGTGCAGCGTGGTTTCATAGCGTTCGATCAGATCGGGGTCGACTTCTTTTTCACCCGCCAGTTGTCCCAGCAGCCGGACTTTCACCGGCCCGTGATAGAGCAAGTACTTGTGCACCACCGGCGCCCCGGCCTTCAGCTCCACCTCGGCGTTGACGCGGGTCGTGATGTCGTCGAGAAATTGCTGATTGGGGTTAGGACTTGCCGATTCCAGCGTGGGACGAGCCCAGCGGATGAAATTCTTTTTCACTGATTCCTTCTGCTCATTGTCCACGACGATCAGGGAGGCGAAAAATTGGGTAGCAACTCCGGCGAAGCGAATGAATTTTTGATCGTTCTCGTCGCGGACCAGGTCTCGACCGCCGCCTTGGACTCCGATGGTGCGGTTGTCTTGAACATCGCGCCAGACGTTCTTTCCATTGCCGTCAAAGCCGCCGATAATGGCGTTGCGGAAGATGCTTGTGTACCACACCCCTTCGATGGGCATGCGCAAAGGCCCGGCTAATTGGTAGCCAACGTTGATCGACTCCTTAGCATCACCCGAAAGCTCGAACTTCAGTTCCAGGCCGACGTGGTAGTCGCCGCTCCCCAAAGTGTAAGTCTTGGTAATACTCACTTTGTGAGCTTGGCCGTCTTTGATCACTTCCGGTTCCGGAACGGCTTTGAGGACGAGCTCATGCTTGTCGCCCTGATTGGAGTAAGAAACCTTTTCCCATACCAACTTGCCCAGGATGTCGAGCGGCGGATTGTTTTTGTCGTCGGGCGTGGGAGTGGGTCTGCCGAAGTGATAGAGGAGAAAGGCGGCCGGATCATCATCATGGTCGCCCTCTGGAATTAGATGAAGATTTTCGCCCTTCACCGGCCTGCCCAATCGGTCCGCCTCCTTGAACTTGTTGAGGACCAGTTCCTTAATACCACCGCCTAAGGTAGTGATGGTGGCGCGGATGTTGAAATTCGTGTCATCGCCTAGGACATACTTTTCCGCAGGCTTTTGCTGGGCGGGCTTCTTGGGTTTTTCCGCCACGGCTGGCGGGGGCTTGGGCGGTTGCTCGGCCGGCTTTTCCTTGTTGGCTAACCAGGCGGAAAACCAGGCCTCGCGATTCCCGGCTGACCAGTCGGCCAAAGCCAATTGCGTCACCTGGGGAAGAGCCGGCCCGATGCCGGGAACGCCAGCAGGCGCCATCGTCATCAGTTCCACCGGCAGACTTGCCCACAATTGCTTATGAGGAAGTTTCAAGGGCGGAGGAGGCGGAGGGACGGGAGGAAAAAGCAGATACCTCAGCGGCATCCACACCATCAGAATGACAAACGAAAGCAAGCAGAATATGATTAGGTTCTTTTGCTGCATGGGAAGACGAGGAACCGAGGTCAGAAATCAGAAGTCAGGATTCGGGAGCCAAGGGAGTATGGTATCAGGAAGGGAGGCGAAGGTTAAGCCGGGTTCACGCGCCGCTTGCGGCTTAGCGTTTATCTCTTAGCGCCCGTCGCGTAGCCGATCACCTAGAAAATTCTCCAAGTCGGGAATCTCATAAATCTTCTTAACAGTTGATTCAATGTCGTAATCGATCCTTCGGTAACGAATGACATCGTCATCGAGAAGGACATAGCAAGCCCGCCAATCGCCGTCGCGGGGCTGGCCTACCGAGCCGACGTTGCACAATGTTTTCCGCCCATCCAGGCGATATTGGTAGTCGATCTCGTCCGGGCTGTGGAATTGCAAATTCTCGGTGAAAATGCCGGGGACATGGGTATGGCCCTGGAAGCAATACCGATCGACCAGGGCGAAGATGCGTTCCATCTTGCGCTGATTGTAAATGTCCTCCGGGAAGACGTACTCGTTGAGCGGATTGCGGGCGGAGCCGTGGACGTAGAGGATGCCGTCCTCGCGATGAGTCCGCGGTCGTTCGGCCAGGAACTCCCAGCGGCGCTCCTTGCGATCCCGGCTTTCCCCGGGCACTTCGAGTTGGGCGCGGGTCCAGAAGATCGCCCGCTCCGCCGACGGGTTGAATCCTTCCGGATCGAACATCGCCCCCTGGTCGTGGTTGCCGAGCAGGACCACCGGACATTGCATAACCAGATCGACGCATTCACGCGGATTGGGGCCGTAGCCGACGATGTCGCCCAAGCAATAAATGACTTCGACCTTGTGCTTTTCAATGTCGGCGAGGACCGCTTGAAGCGCTTCGAGGTTGCTATGAATGTCGCTGATGAGGGCCTTCACGGAATGGATCTCCGGGGAATGAACGACGCCATGCGGCCGCCTTCCCCTGCCGCGCGGTCTTTTCTTTAGGATACAAAATCCCTTGTTAGAAGTTTACTCCCGGTGAAGAAAAGGTGTCAAGTCGGGTAAATCGTTTAGCCGTGACCGGGTAGCGGAGCGCGCTAATCCAGCGCCGCGGTGATTGCTTGAGCCATCTCCGTGGTGGTGCTTTTCCCTCCCAGATCTGGCGTGCGAACACGTCCCTCGAGCAAGACCTTTTCCACCGCTTGAAGAATCCGCCGAGCCGCTTCCTTTTCACCTTCCGCGTCCAACAAATCAATGGCGGGCAGCAACAACGGCAGGGGGTTGGCTTTATTTACCCCAATCGTTTCGCGGCTGCCGCCGTGAAACGATTCATACACGCGGATGCCGTCGCCGAAATTGATGCCGGCGGTCGCGCTGATGCCGCCGACAATACCGGCGCCCAGGTCGCTTATAAAATCCCCGTAAAGATTACCCATCACCAACACGTCAAACTGCTGCGGCCGGAGGACCATCTGCATGCAGCAATTGTCCACGATCATCTCGCGCGTTTGCAGTTCGGGAAACTCCTTCGCCACCGCGCGAAACGAATCCAGAAACAATCCATCGGCCAACTTCATGATGTTCGCCTTGTGAACGCAGCAGACAGACTTTCGTCCTTGTATCCGGGCCCAATCAAAGGCGAAACGAAAGAACCTGCGGCTTGCGGTTTCCGTGACGATTTTTAAACTCTGCACGACGCCCGGAACAATTACATGTTCGATGGCGGTATAGAGGTCTTCCGTTAGCTCGCGAATCACCAGCAAATCCACGCCTTGAAATCGAGCCGGCAGTCCCCGAATGTTTTTGAGCGGACGAATTGAGGCGAAGAGGCCCAGCTCCTTGCGGAACAGCACGTTGTAATTGACTGTTTGTCCGGGCAGAGACAGGAGTTTGGTTTTCAGAACCAATCGAGTTTCCCTCACCGAGCGAAGCATGGCGTCAGATAATGCGGGATCGCCTCGTTCGAGAGAGGCCGCGCCGGCCAGGTGCTCGTCCCAGTCGATGGAGGGGCCGGCGGCGGGTACAATTTGCTTGACCGCGGCCACTTGGTCGACGCCGATGCCGCCGCCTTGGATGAGAGTCACTCGCATCACAATAATCCATCTAGTCGCGGAGCTTGCTCCGCGCTGGGCAAGCCCCAGCGGCTAAATAAGGTTTAGGTTCACAATCAACTGTTCGGTCAAACTGGCGGTGGTGCCGTCGCCGCCGAGGTCGCGGGTCAAGCCGCGGCCCGCTTGCAGAGTCCTCCGCACCGACTCTTCGATACGCCGGGCCGCTTGAGATTGACCAATATGCTCCAACAATAGCGAAGCGGAAAGCAACAGGGCGATCGGATTGGCCAATCCCTTGCCCGCGATGTCCGGGGCGCTGCCGTGAACCGCCTCAAAAACGGCATAGCGGGTGCCGATGTTGGCGCCCGGAACCAGTCCCAATCCTCCCACCAGACCCGCGCACAAATCGCTGATCACATCTCCGAATAGATTCTCCATGACCAGCACATCGAAGCGCGTCGGATCAAGGGCCAATTGCATGCACAAGGCATCGACGTGCATTTCTTCGAATTGGAGAAAAGGAAAATCCTCGGCGACGCTGCGGGCGGTGGCCAAGAACAAACCGTCGCTCAAGGGCAAGACGTTAGCCTTGTGGCAAAACGTGACCCGGCGACGACCTTGGTGTCGAGCCAACTCGAAGGCGAAACGTACGATTCGATCCGCCGCTTGCTTGGTCACAATCCGCAAACTCTCGACGACGCCCGGCACGACGACATGCTCCAACCCGGAATACAGTCCTTCGGTATTTTCGCGCACGACAACGAGATCAACGTTCGAATAGGGAACGGCCACACGCGGCAATGAGCGCACCGGGCGAACGCTGGCGTAAAGGTCCAACTCCTGACGTAAGCGGACATTGATGGAACGAAAGCCTTTGCCGACCGGCGTGGTGCAAGGTCCCTTGAGAGCGACGCGATAACGACGAATCAAATCGAGAGTGGAGACGGGTAGCGGATCGCCACCCTTCTCAGCCGCGGCTAGCCCGGCTTCTCCTTCGATCCACTGAATCTCGGCCCCAGCCGCTGACACCACCGCGCGAGTGGCCGCGCTCACCTCAGGCCCGATGCCGTCGCCAGGGATGATTACCACAGGCGTTGCCAAAAGAGGCTCCTTAGTCGCGCATCTGAGCGGGGGACGTAAGTCCCCTGAGCCCGGCGTGTTGTTCACTACACGATTGTCGCTCAGGGGGCTCACGCCCCCCGCTCAGCAAGAGGGAAGTTTCGCTTCCAGCCCCAAGACTTTTTCACACCAGGCGGAAACAGCCAGCAGTTCCGCCTCCGACCAAGCCGGGCCAACAAGCTGAATGGCCAGCGGCATATTATCCTTGTCGTAAGCCGCTGGAATTGAAACCACCGGCAATCCAGTATAACTCCAGGGCGAATTAAACGCCGGGTTGCCCGTCGAGCGGATGTCCGGCGCCGCCTCGGTGGTCGCCGGCGCCAAGATGGCATCGACGCCGTCAAAGCAAGCGGCCATGTCTTGCCTGAGTTGCTTTTGATGTTCCTTGCATCGATCATACTCCGCGGTGGAGCAGGCCAAGCCTTCTTCCAACAACTTGCGAATTTCGGGCAAATAGTCTTCCGGATGCCGGCGCAGACGTTCGCCGTGGAAGGCGGCGGATTCTACGGCCATCACCGTGCGGTGATTGGGAAGAACTGTTCCAAATCCGGCCGGCAAGGCAATCTCCGTCACGATGGCGCCTTCATCCCGAAAGCGTTCGGTGACCTGATCCATCATGCGAAGAACGTCTGGGCTGGCCTTGTCCTGGAAAAGGCCGCGAACCCGAGCTAGTCGTGGCGGTGTCCTCTTTTGATTGATCGCGGCCATATAATCGGGAACCGGCTGCTCTACGCTTGCTGGGTCGCGCGGATCATGACCGGCGATGACTTGAAAAATGATCGCCAAATCGCGAACGCAGCTGGCCATTGGGCCCGGATGATCCATAGATGGCGCCAGCGGCACGACGCCGTCACAACTGACTCGGCCGAAGGTTGGCTTGCAGCCGGCCACGCCGCAATAGGAGGCAGGTCGCGTGATCGAGCCGCCCGTTTGCGAGCCGAGAGCGCCCAGGCACATGCGACACGCTAACGCCGCCGCGGAACCGCTGCTCGAACCGCCCGGTGTCCGCCCCAGGTTCCACGGATTATGGGTTGGCGATGGATCGAAGCTGGCATACTGAGTGGTCGTCGTCTTGCCGAGAAAGACGGCGCCTGCTTGGCGAAGTCGCGAAACCACGGTGGCGTCGCGCCGGGCGATGGATTGGACCCAAAGCCGCGAGCCGGCCGCGGTCGGCCAATCAAAGACGTCATAGATATCCTTGATGCCCAGCGGAATGCCGTGCAGTGGCCCGCGATTGTGGCCGCGACGTAGCTCCGAGGTGAGTTGCTCGCATTGGGCTCTTGCGCCTTCTCGATCCACAAAAACCCAAGCCTGAACCCGCGGCTCATAGCGGTCAATCTGTGTCAGGCAGGAGTCCAGAAGTTCCGTTGGAGACAGGCGGCCTTGACGAATCTCTTCAGCGGCTTCGTGTATCGTCCTCATGGCTTACAGACTCCGGCGAGCGGGGTGTGTGAACACCCCGGTGGTCAACGGTTACAAAATACCGGGGCGTTAACACGCCCCGCTCGCCCTACTCGGTAGTCAAAGAGAATTCTTCCCTATACAGTGGGGAATGTATCGGCTTTGAAAAAAAGAGCCAGTTGCCGGAGGGCGGTCCAGGAATTCCCGATGATCAATGTCGCTATTCTCGGCGGGTCTGGATACACAGCGGCTGAGCTGATCAAGATACTGCTGCGCCATCCTCAGGCCCGAATCATTGCCGTCACGACCCGGCAAGAAGGAACGCCGCTAGTGTCGGAGCTTCATCCGAGTTTAGCGGGACGAATCGATCTCCGTTGTGAACTGTTCAATACCGATCGACTTCTGGCCGCGGGCGTGCAATGCGCCTTCGGGTGTTTGCCCCACGGCATAAGCATGAGTACCCTTCCCGCGCTTCTCAGTCGCGGTGTCCGGGTGATCGATCTCAGCGCCGATTATCGCCTTCGCGATCCCAACGTCTACGCACAATGGTATGGTGAAAGCCATCATGATGTGACTCATTTGGCCCAGGCGGTTTATGGTTTGCCGGAGATTTACGGTGAGGAAATCACTGGGGCACAACTGGTGGCCAATCCCGGCTGCTATCCGCAAACGGCTATTCTGGGCCTGGCGCCGCTGGTGGCCGGGAACCACATCGAGCGCTCTTCGATTATCGTGGACAGCAAAAGCGGCGTTTCCGGCGCGGGCCGAGTCCCCAAGATGCACACCCACTTCCCGGAGTGCAACGAAAGCGTCACCGCCTATAGCGTCGGCCAGCATCGCCACACACCGGAAATCGAACAAACTCTGGCGGACGTGGCCGGCGAGGCCGTCGAGATCATTTTCACGCCTCACTTGATTCCGATGGACCGCGGCATTTTCACGACCATCTACGCTGTGCCGCGGCGATCGTTTTCCGAATCTCAGTTGCTCGATCTCTATCGGGAATACTATCGGCAAGCGAAGTTCATTCGAGTCGTGCCGCAAATTCCTTCAACTAAGGACAGCCTCGGCACAAACTTCCTCGATATCACAGCCCGAGTAGTTCGCGGTCGAGTTGTAATCCTGGCCGCATTGGACAATCTCATCCGCGGCGCCAGCGGCCTAGCCGTCCAAAACTTCAATCGCATGTTCGCCTTCGAAGAGACGACTGGACTCTGGTGAGTGGCTAGTGGTTAGTGGCCAGCAAGAAGTCACGGCCAGTTCCTTCTTTCTAGCCACTAACCACTAGCCACTGAGATTTGCCCTTGACAGAATTCCAATGCTTGATATCCTCCTGCCCCTTTCCATCGAATTCAGAATAAGCGATGCTGTTTTTCGCAAGGAGGCGAACCATGCGAAACGTAACATGGGTGGCGGCGGCAATCGTGGGAATGTTGTTAACTTCCTCGGCCAGAGCGCAGTCCGCCCAGAACTTGCTGGGCTCTCTGAGCGTAAATCAACGTGCGAACCAGCCCATCGACATGACCAACGTGGTTGCCCCAGTTCCGCGGTCGGACGGATCTTTCCATCTTAACAATTTGTTCCACTCGTTTAGCTTGAGCAATATTTTCAGCAAGAATCGGAACCCGAGCCCGCCTTCGTTCGGCAGCAGCCCGTTTCCAGCGCCCGGCACATTTCCCAGCTCGAAATATCCGAATTCGTTCCAGCCCATGCAGCCTTTTTATCCGAAGCAGTAGACTCGAGAGGACTCAAAAGAGGATCACGAAAGCACGAAAGAACGAAATCAAGAAAAGCTTTTCTCTTTCGTTATTTCTTTTTTTCGTGATTTCGTGATCCTCTTCCTTCGCCTGATAGGAGCCGATTCATGTTTCGATGTCTTGGGACGAACTTTCTTGGCGTGTTTCTAGTGACTCTGGCAGTGGCCCAGGCGCAAGATAAGAAAAGCGATTCCGATAAACCTGCCGATCCGCCGCCGGAACCGAAAGAAAAGATCGTCAAGGTTGAGGAAGTGACCGGCCGGCTGACAAAAATCGACCTGAAGAAAAACTCCATCACCGTTCAAGTGACGTTTGCCGTGCCCGATCCCGCCGCACAAAGGAGAATTGATCAACTTCATGCCGAGCTGTCGAGCGCGAGCCGAACCACCAATGCGGCCGTGCGGGCCCGCCGAATTTCCGACATCCAGGCCGAGATCAACCGCCAGTCATCGAAAGTCAAGCAAGACCACAAAGACGTTGTCCTTACGCTCGGCGAAGATCCTCACGTCCGACTCAAAACGCCGCCGGTGGAACACGACGAAAACGGCAAGCGTAAGAAATACTCTAGCGAAGAACTCAAGGAACTCAAAGGCCCCAAGAACGAGTGGGGCTACACGGGAGAAATGGATCAACTTAAGACCGGACAATCGATCAAAGCTTATGTCGGCAAGAAGAAAATGGAGAAGAGCAAGGAAAAGGACGCGGGGGGAAATCCGACGTTTGTCTATAAAATCCACATCTACACGGAAGTGAAAAAGTAGCCGTACCGGCGTTAGGGTTTTTCCCGGATTGTTAGCCGCTGGCCCTATCCTGCGTTCGTTGCATCGTTGCGGTCTTTTCGCATACCCCCATTGCAATCATTGCAGATCGTTGCAGTCATTGCGTGTCATTGCAACCATTGCAAGTCATTGCCATCAACTCAATATTTGGCCATCTCGCCGGTCTGCTTGCCTAGCCCAACCTGACGAATGACTTCGTCGGCGGCGTTGAGCATAAAGCGCAGCTCGCTGGCGACGGCGAGGAACTGCCAGCCTTCGTCGATGCGGACGCGGGCTTCTTCCGCGCTGCCGCAATGCAAGCCGGGCGCCACTTTGTTCCGCCGGCACGCTTCGAGAATTCGTTTCATGACCTGAGTGGTCGCCTCGCCCGAAGGCGGCTTGCCGTCGGGACTGCGCATGCTGGCGGCCAAATCATGAGGGCCGACGAAAATCGCGTCGATGCCGGGGACGGAGAAGATGGCGTCGGCGTTTTCCACGGCCGTGATGTGCTCGCATTGTAAGACGACCAGAATCTCGTCGTTGGCGCGGGCATAGTATTCGTTGGCAGTGGTGTCGAAGTTGAGGGCATGGACGGCGCCGCCGACGCTGCGATTGCCGACCGGAGGATATTTGGCCGCCGCCACCGCGGCTAGCGCCTCCTCTCGGCTATTGACCATCGGCACCACGATGCCGTGAGCGCCGTTGTCGAGCACACGCTTGATATGGTCATGGCGGTTGGCCGGCACTCGAGCCAAGGCGGTGCAGCCCGCGTCGGCCACCGATGCGAATATGTGAGTGGCGGTTTCCCAATCAACCAGACTGTGCTCGATATCGACCGTGAGCCAGGCGAAGCCGGCCCTAGCCAGAAATCGAGCGGCCGTGATGTTGCCTAACGATAGCCAGGTGCCGATCGACGGTTTCCCAGCCTTGAGAGCTTGCTTCACAGGATTTTTTCGCATGGTGTCTTAGTCTTCGTAATGACGTCGGGTCGGAAGTTTGCGGCTGGATTTGCGCCGCGGCGGACGGTGACTGGGATGGTCCACGTCGTCTTGCGGCACCAGCTCGTCCTCGTCATGGAAATGAGGGTCCTCGAATTCCTTGTGCCGTTCCGGGCGAGGCTCAATGGGATGTTCAGGGTGTTCGCTCATGGCTTTCATGGGGAGAGCAGGTTGTGCCAGGGCGATTGCCAGATTTTCATTATATCGGAAGCTCGGGCGGGTCAAATCGTTTGCTCGGTGACCAAGGGTATGCGATATTCACAGATAATTGAATGAGAATTTGAAATTACGATTGGCAAGCGTTCTGATTCATCGTTTCGCGCTCGAAGCATCCCGCGAGCGCGAAACGATAAATCGGCTTTCAGGTTCATCGACTTAGGTCTTGCATGAAAACCGACGATTTGGAGATCAACCGCAAAGTCCGGGAAATGCGATCCGCATTGGATCCGCTCTATCGTGAGATTGAGAAGATCATCGTCGGACAGCGGGTCATGATCGATCGCCTTCTCATCGGCTTGCTGACCGGCGGGCACATTCTCGTGGAGGGCGTGCCGGGATTGGCCAAGACCCTGGCGATTCGCACGCTGGCTCAAAGCTTGCAGCTCAGCTTTCATCGCATTCAATTCACGCCCGATCTCTTGCCCGCCGACGTCATCGGGACGCAGATTTATAATCCCCGCACGGGGGAATTCAGCGTCAAGAAAGGGCCGGTCTTCGCCAATCTGGTCCTGGCCGACGAGATCAACCGCGCCCCCGCCAAGGTCCAGAGCGCTCTCTTAGAAGCGATGCAGGAAAAGCAGGTCACGATCGGCGACCACACTTATCCGCTCGAGCAGCCGTTCCTGGTCATGGCCACGCAGAACCCCATTGAGCAGGAGGGAACTTATCCGCTGCCCGAGGCTCAAGTCGACCGCTTCATGCTGAAGCTCAAGATCACCTATCCCAACAAAGAAGAAGAGCTGGCGATATTGGAGCGGATGGCGTCCGTCGAGCCAGTCGGATCGGCCTCGGGGGTGCTGAGTGCCGATGAGATGCTGAAGCTCCGCCGCGGCATCGATGAACTTTACATCGATGAAAAAATCAAGCGTTATGTGGTGGACATCGTTCACGCCACGCGAAATCCGATGGATTACGGGCTGGACATCGCTCCCTACATTCAGTACGGCGCCAGTCCGCGGGCGACGATTTTTCTCACTCGGGCGGCGAAAGGGCTGGCTTTTCTCGAAGGGCGCGGGTATGTCACGCCCCAGGACGTCAAGACGATCGGCTACGACGTGCTGCGCCACCGCCTGATTGTCACCTACGAAGCCGAGGCGGAGGACATTTCGGCGGAAAGCCTGCTGCAGCGAATTTTCGATCATCTCAAGGTCCCCTAGAATCTCGCATTGAAGAAAAAATGCAGAAAACAGAAAATCAAATCTGACATTTAGCCGCGGAGTTTGCCCCGCGCGGGACAAGTCCGGCGGCTAAATGGTAAATGGACCTTGTTTTTTTTCGAACTCATTCCATGAGACAAGTCCTTTTCCGTATTCCGCTCAGTTTCTGGCGATTCTGGAAGATACCGCCGGAGGAAACGATCACTATCAACGGCCGGAGCTCGTGACCGATTGGTTCGGGAGTTTGATTCATCTGGCCTATATCGGTTTTTGCTCCATGATTCCAAGTGTGATGGCCGCGGCTATCGCGGCCACGGTTCTTGAAAGCCGATGGGGCTTGGCATTGGGCTTGATTCCAATGCTCTTGCTTTTCCCTATTTTTCTCTTGTCGTCGATGGCGGGGATAAGCTCGATGGCTATTGTTCATGGCGAAGTGCTGGCGGGGTTTCTTCGCAAGCCGCTTTTGCTGCCGGTGTTCTTTTTGGCTTCCACCTTTTTGGCCGCCGCATGTCTGGGGCTGGGTTACTTGACCTTCGTGACGTCCAATTTTTTCCTCGCCTTGGTGACCGGTTTTAGCTGGGCGGCCGGTTGGCTGATCTATGCTCGCCTCTTGGGCCGAGTC
>Ga0206934_1230_pt1 | contig 14148 bp, 13 predicted proteins | sample Alteio_BWOrgHeat_16_FD_152932 | JGI IMG/M metagenome (GOLD analysis project Ga0206934, IMG submission 152932) | Enriched cells from forest soil in Barre Woods Harvard Forest LTER site, Petersham, Massachusetts, United States -... | ecosystem: Environmental > Terrestrial > Soil > Temperate forest >...
GCAGCCGGTTTTTATTTATGCCTGACTTGAAGCTTGTTTCGCCTTTTTCTTTTTCATCTTCATTATTAAGGCAGCCACAATAAGTGTAAAGCCTAAGCCTTTCATAAAACCATTAAGGAATTCCGGCATCTTCATCATTTGCACAAAGAAAGAAGCAGACAGTATCAGTAAGCCACTTGCCAATAATATATTTTTTTGTTTTTGGGTTTGCACTATTACTATTTTTAGTTTAATAAAGATACAAGTTTATCCCCTTTGTTTACTATCACGTACAGGTATTGAGCTGGGCCAAACAAAAATTTACGTAAAATATACTAATGACAATTCATTGAATATTAAAGCATTAGACTTGTACCAGCAAGCTTTATGTTTTTATTAAGGTCTATTGGTATGGGCTTTGCCCCTGCTTTACAAAACGTTTATATGAAAAAGTCATCGCTGATCTGGGTTGTATTTTTTGCAATATTTCTGAGTTCTTGTTTCGTAGAAACCGGCCCTCGCTACCACCACCATCACAGGTGGCACCACCATTACTACAGGGGATAGATATTAAACAAAATGTCGAATTTTGTATTATATTTATACCATGTCTTCCATTCTCATTGCAGAAAGCGGCGCGACCAAAACAGACTGGTGCATCCTGAAAACGGGTAAAAAACCTGTTTTTTTCCGCACTTCGGGTATTAATCCATACCTGCAGAGCAATGACGAGATAACTACCCTTCTTAAAAACGAACTACCCTGGGATAAATCTGTTTACGACCCGGACATGGTATCTTATTACGGCACCGGAGCAGGAAGTAAAGAGAAGCAAAAGATAATGAAGGGTGTGTTGCAAAAATACTTTCATGTAAAAAATGTGGAAGTGGAGGGCGATCTGCTGGCTGCGGCACGTTCTTTATGCGGTGATAAAAAGGGAATCGTGTGCATACTCGGAACCGGCAGCAATTCCTGCTACTATAACGGCAAAAAGATACAGGAGCAAAAACCATCATTAGGTTATATAGCGGGCGATGAAGGCTCAGGCAATCACCTTGGAAAACGTGTTTTGCAATATTATGCTTATGGCACTTTTGATACGGAATTGAAAATGGCTTTTGAGCAGAAATTTGGGAATAACATACCCGAAATATTGAATCGTTTGTATTCTGAGCCCTTCCCAAACCGTTACCTGGCTACATTTGTAACTTTACTAAAAGATAACAGGGGGCACTTCATGGTAGAAAATATTATTGAAGATTGTCTGAATGATTTCTTCCATCATCATATCCTCAAATATCGGCAAAGTTGGAATTTGCCGCTTCATTTCACTGGCTCGGTATCGTATGAGTTTCGTGATGTGCTGCTGAGCCTCTGCAACCAATATGAACTGGAACTGGGCAAAATAGAAGCCAGCCCCCTGGAAGGACTGCTGAAATACTATAAAAAGATACTGTGATCGTCTTTGCTATTTATAATTATTATTTTAAATAAGATGAGTAAATAGAAAAATATTGACTAATAATCGTTGCAAACTTTGTATTTAGGGAATGCAATTGTAATTTTAGAACAAATAAATCATTTAGCTACGTATGAAATCATTTCTACGAACAAGGTTTTTATTGCTCATTCTGATAATTGCCGGCATGCCATCTCAAAAATTACTGGCCCAAGGAAGTTCTGTTACCTGTCAAAGCAATAGTGTGTACAGCAGCGGTATGGATAGCAGCGATATTGGAAGGTTTGTTATCGGAACAGATACTTTTGGCACTATCGGAAGTTCACATCTTTATAATCCTGCTGCTGTAGACTCTTATATGTTCTATTCTACAGACACTATCAGGCTATATCTTGACAGCACCTATAATGTAGAGGAGGCAGGTATTATGAATACCATACATGATGCCGCCGCTAAAGTAACATTGTTCATAGATTTTGATAACAGCGCTACCTATGACCTGCCACAGGAATTAGTATGGACCGCTATATCGACACCGTATCTCAACTATATCCTGGACGGCAGCTTCACGGTGCCGTCGACAGCCACAACAGGCATGCCTGTTATGATGCGTTTAATATTGAATAATGATACCAGCGCAAACAGCGCATCAGATGCGGGCTGCGGCACTTATACATCGGGAGAAACAGAAGATTTTGTTGTGATGTTTATTGATGCCAGCACAGAATCGGTTAAAAATATACAAGGTCTGAGCAGGATTAAATTATGGCCGAACCCAAGCACCGGCAAGATTACCCTTAATCTGAATAATACTAAACAAATATCTCAATTGCAGGTAAATGCTGTTTCTGTAACCGGGCAGCAAGTTTATACCCAGACATACCGGGATGTAAACAAACAATATGCTACTACGATAGACCTAAGCGCTATGCCAAGAGGATTATATTTTATCGAAACCGTTTCTGATGGTGTAAAAAATGTGAGCAAGGTGACTCTGCAATAAACACTTTAGCCCCAACCTTTTATATTTGAAAGCCGTCTCTTATTGAGACGGCTTTTTTAGAAGCGATATACCCCGGTTTTGTTTAAAATTAATCCTGTTATGAAGCCAATCCTACTTTTTTGCCTGTTCTTAATAATGATATCCAGCCCTAAACCAGCTTATGCAGGCAATGCAGGTGGCGCTGAACTGCTTTACCAGTGGCTGCATGATTCTACTTACCAGGTATTTTACAAATTCTATCGCGATTGCTCAGGGCCTGCTGAGCCTGATTCTGTAATAGCCTGTTACAAGAATAGCTGCAATAGCTTTTCAGATACCATAAACCTTCATAAAGTTACTTCCTTGATACCGCCGGGTGTAAATCCCAACGTTATGGTTAGTTTTTACTGTCCTAATGTCCAGACCACATGTACTGATCCTGCCAGTGTATTCCCCGGATATTGGGAGCAGTGGTATTCGGGAAATGTAACGCTAGCCTCCCGCTGCAATTACTGGACTTTCAGTGTTTCTGTTTTTTCAAGAAGCGCCTCTATTGCAAATCTCGTAAACCCGGCCTCACATTATTTATATACAGAAGCTACGCTGGATAATTTAGATGCGCAGGGCAATACCTCTCCATTTTTCTCAATAAAACCATTCTATTATGGATGTAGCAATACACTACTAACATACAATAGCGGGGCGTACGATATTAATAACGATTCCCTTGATTTTACGCTTATCAATCCATTGTCCGGGGCAGGTTGTCCATCTAATGATAGCATGATCAGTTTTCAAGCAGCAAGTCCCGCATACAATCTTAATAATGTAAATGGCAATCCCCTGCAGTGCAACAATACGATAAGCGCTTATTTGAGCTGTTGTAAACGTACTGCAAAAATGGTCCATTGAGGTTTGGACCGATGCAGCATCAAAATTAGTACTGATACCCAGTACACTGGCAGTTTTTGGGTTAGCACATTTAAAAATAGAATAATGTGCCAATAGGTCTATATATGTGGTTTTTTGCGCATCAGTTAGCGACAAGGTACTGGCCCAAAAGTTTGCCGACTGTGTAATTATAGGTGCATCTCCCGGGCATACGAAATGCACTGTTTTAGTGCCATTGCTAGCCGTAAATGTTACAAACATACCGCTAGACGATACAGTTGTTTGCGCTAATATTTTTGTTCCTGTGGCGCATAATGCTATTATTGCCGCAAAGAGTACCAGTTTTTTCATTTTGTTTTATTTTTATGGTTAATAATAATTTAAGTGTAAACAGACAACATTATCCTGAAACCTGCAAATAAATGATAAGTTTGGTGGCAATTATGTTAAGTACGGCAGAAGACGTGCTTAGTAAGCCATTCTAACGAGTTATTTTATTTCCCGGGCGAGTCTCCTTTTCGGGACTCGCCCGAATCAGGGCACTGAAGTTCATCTTTGATTCTAATCTGGCCCTCTCCATTTATGGAGAGGGGTCAGGGCTGAGGTCAAAAAACGGCACAAAATTTGTGGCATTATCCTAGCGGAATAAGCCTCTGGCATACCTGAAAACAAGCACACCCAAATTCCATTTCCGTAATAAATTATAAACTCCTTTCTATGTTAATGCAAAACAATTTTACCGCTAAAAAACAGCATAAACCGACTGAAAACCTTTATCAAAGCCCATATTATTATTTTTATTAGCGGCCGAAAAGCGGCAACGAGCGGCCATAAAACCTGTTCCAATCAAATTTATTAAACAACAAATTACCTTTGCGCCCTCTGCGCCTTTGCGGTTAAATTTTCTCGCAAAACGGTCATAAAATCTGGTTATCACTATACAAGCAACTTATTAAACAACAAATTACCTTTGCGCCATGGCAGAAGAAAAATCATTAAATTTTTTAGAAGAAATTATAGAAGCAGATATAGCAGCAGGCAAGAACGACGGGCGTGTGCATACACGTTTTCCGCCGGAGCCTAATGGCTACCTTCATATAGGCCATGCCACCGCTATTTGTCTCAATTTCGGGCTGGCAAGGAAGTATAATGGCAAGTGCAACCTCCGCTTTGATGATACCAATCCGGTAACAGAAGAAACTGAATACGTAGATAGCATTAAGAACGATATAAAATGGCTTTTGGAAGGCACAGGCTCTGTATGGGCAAACGAATTATATGCTTCCGATTATTTTGAGACTATCTATGGTTTTGCAGTAGAGCTTATTAAAAAAGGACTGGCTTATGTAGATGATCTGAGTGCAGAAGAAATTGCGGCAACCAAGGGTGATATAGGCAAGCCCGGCATAGAAAGCCCGCACCGCAACCGCAGCATAGAAGAAAACCTAAGGCTCTTTGCTGAGATGCGTGAAGGAAAATATAAGGACGGCGAAAAAGTATTGCGGGCTAAAATAGATATGACGCATCCCAACCTCTTGTTTCGCGATCCCCTGATGTACCGTATTAAACATGCACACCATCACCGCACAGGCGACAAATGGTGCATCTATCCCATGTACGATTTTGCCCATGGCCAAAGCGACAGCATTGAAAAAATCACGCATTCCATCTGCACGCTGGAGTTTATTCATCACAGGCCGGTCTATGATTGGTTTATCGAAAAGCTCGGCATCTTCCCTTCGCATCAATATGAATTTGCACGCCGCAATCTTTCTTATACGGTGATGAGCAAAAGAAAATTGCTGCAACTGGTGAATGAAAAGCATGTTGCCGGCTGGGACGACCCGCGTATGCCCACTGTAAGCGGTATGCGCAGGCGTGGTTATACTGCTGAGGCTATTCGTCAGTTTTGTGATACAGTAGGTATCGCCAAACGCGAAAACCTGAGCGACATAAGCCTCTTGGAGTTTTGCGTGCGCGAGCATCTTAATAAAATAACAAACCGCGTGATGGCTGTGCTCGACCCTTTGAAGCTGGTAATAACCAATTACCCCGAAGGCAAAGAAGAAATGCTGGAAGCGGAAAATAATCCGGAAGATCCTGACGGCGGCACAAGACAAGTGCCTTTCAGCAGGGAGTTGTGGATAGAGCGCGAAGATTTTATGGAGAATCCTTCTAAAAAATTCTTCCGCCTTGGCCCGGGATTAATAGTGCGTTTAAAAAGCGCTTACGTAATAAAATGCGAGGGCTTTAAGAAAGATGAAGAGGGTAATATCACTGAAGTGCATTGCAGCTATATGCCGGAAAGTAAGAGCGGGCACGATATGACAGAGATAAAAGTAAAGGGCACTATACATTGGGTAAGCATACCTCATGCAAGGACCGCAGAAGTGCGTCTGTATGACCGACTCTTTAAAGTAGAAGATCCGTCTAATGAAGAGGGAGATTTCAAAGATTATATCAACCCAGATTCTATGCAGGTCTTAGCTAATGCTTATATAGAACCCGCACTTGCCGCAGCAAAGCCCCAGGAGCGTTTCCAGTTTATGCGTAAAGGATATTTTTGCACAGATACCGACAGCACAGAAAACAAACTCATCTTTAATCGTACTGTTACTTTAAAAGATGCATGGGCTAAAGAGGTGAAGAAAGCTTGAACCACGATTGATGGATTTTGAGATTAGCACGATAGTTAATAGTATAATTATTAGACTCAATGTAAACGTGGTAATCCTTTAATCCATAAATCCGGGTTCTATTTCCCCGCTATCATCGATATCTCCACCTTCACACCCTTTGGTAATCCTGAAACCTGTACTGTTTCACGGGCGGGGGCGGCATCGGCGAAATAAGAACCGTACACTTCATTCACCTGCGCAAATTGTCCCATGTCCATGAGAAAAATAGTGGTCTTAAGTACATTCGAGAAATTCATACCTGCGGCATTTAATATGGCCTCCAGGTTCTCCATTACGCGCCTTGTTTCGGCTTGTATATCTGTTTGCACCAGGTCGCCCGAAATCGGGTCTAATGCTATCTGGCCTGATATGAATAACATATTGCCAAATTGCACTGCCTGGTTATATGGCCCAATGGGTGCCGGAGCTTTTTCTGTACGAATGATTTTCTTTTCCATGCACACAAAAGTAATACGCTTCTTACATTTGCGCTATTAGTTTTAATTTATGATCAGATAGTATGAAATATATTTTATCCCTTACCCCCAGGACTTATGACTTTTGACTCACAACCTACGACTTATCTCCTCTACATAGATACATCGTCAGACACAGGTACCGTAGCTATAAGCCGCGATGAAAAATTATTAGCATATAAGTCAAACACAGATTCGCGCAATCATGCAGCTTTTATTAATGGTATGATAGATGAAGTTTTAGCTGAGGCGGGTATCTCCTTGCAGCAACTGAATGGCCTTGTAGTGTGCGCCGGGCCTGGTTCTTACACTGGGTTACGTATTGGGATGGCAACGGCTAAAGGTCTTTGCTATGTGTTGGATAAGCCCTTGTTTCTTCATAATAAATTAACATTACTCTGCTGGCAGCAGTATTATAATGATCCGAAAAAACAGGGGACTTACACTGCAATTTTAACCGCACGCGAAAAAGAATATTTCATAAGTGCACATGACAATAATTTTGTTTGCATCGTGCGTCCGCAACATATTTTATCGGATAAATTAAATGATTTTATACCAAGTGATAAAGAGACACTGATTATTACTGATAATGATTTTATCAGTCAAAACTTGCTGAATAATAGTAAGATACGGATTGTAAAAAATGTTTCAATAATTGTAGAACATTGGATAATCTATGCTTTGGAAGACTTCAAATGTAATATTAGTGTAAATTTATCCTCTGCTGAACCTTTTTATCTAAAACAAGTTTATACTCATAAATAATTGATTATCAATAATTTATGGCTATTTTATTTTAAACACTTTATTTTTTTAACAAAATTTAACTTTTTTATTAAATATATACTTGCTTCATATTGGTATATAACGTATGTTTGCAACCCATTTGGTTTTTACCAAAGCATAGAGCAAGCAAATAATTATTCATTAACAAGTAAAATTAGATTTTAATGGAAACAACAATGTCAGCAAACACGCTGGTGATTCGCAAGAACGAAGGTTCTAACGAACAAATTAAATTGGATTATGTGGCTGTGAAAAACGCTGCAATGACACTGAGGGCAATTAACCACAAACTTCGCCAGCAGATCGTTAAGTTGTTGGAAGAAAACAAGCGCATGAATGTTACAGACATTTATGTAAAGTTGCGTTTAGAGCAATCTGTTGCTTCTCAGCATTTGGCTATTCTGCGTCGTGCTAACATCGTTATCACTGAGCGTGATGGTAAATTCATCCACTATGCATTGAATCATGCGCGCATAGCTTCTGTTGCTAAGTTCGTTAACGAACTGGTTAACTCTGATGAAGCTAACTAAGCACATTCGGAAAGATCAAGAATACAAACAATAAGGCCCCGTGTTTCGGGGCCTTATTGTTTGTACCAATGCCATCTATATTGGGTACAGTATAAAGATTCTCCCGCAGAGACCCGCAGAAAAACGCTGAGAAGTGTAATAGAGGTATTATTCTGCAGACACTCGCAGACCCGTATATGAAACCTTAGTGCGTATAGGGTATTGTGCAAATTAGGAGTTGAAATGGTATAAGGCTACTAACTGTTTTTTATTTTATTCCAGTTCTCGAACAGGCTTTCCTGGCTGGGCCTGTTGGAGGGCATCTCAAACAGTGGCTGGCATTCTATCAGCCCTTCATAACAATCCTTAGGCAATGTTTGATATAGTTGGGTGCCTTTTGTTTTCCATGCTATCATTTCATCGCTCACCTCTTTTACGATCTTTGCAGGGTTACCGACAACCAATGAGCGGCGGGGTATCTTAGTATCTTCTTTAATAAATGTCATGGCGCCTATAATGCTCTCATCTCCTATCTCCACATTGTCCATTATTACGGAGTTCATACCTACCAATACATTTTTGCCAACTATACTTCCATGAATAATGGCTCCATGCCCTATATGTGCCCCTTCTTTTAATACTACTGTAACGCCCGGGAACATGTGAATGGTGCAATTCTCCTGCACATTGCAGCCATCCTCTATCACAATGCCACCCCAGTCGCCACGCAGGGCCGCGCCGGGGCCAATGTATACATCTTTGCCAATTACGACATTGCCGGTTACAGCGGCCAAAGGATGCACAAATGCGGAGGGGTGTACAACAGGTATAAAACCTTTAAATGAATAGAACATAATTCAAAAGTAAAAAGTAAAAATTCAAAAAAACACAGGAATTGCAAATTGTAAACTGCCAACTGCCTTATGGTACCGGGTCATAACCACTCTTGCCCCAGGGATGGCAGGACATAAAGCGTTTAAATGCCAGCCAGCCGCCTTTAAATGGACCATACTTTTTTATGGCTTCCAGCCCGTAAGCACTGCATGTGGGTGTGAACCTGCATCTGGCGCCTAAAAATGGCGAAATAGCCCCCTGGTAGAAGCGTATAAGCCCGATAAACAGTATTGTGAATAGTTTACGCATTGGGGACCTCCTCCCTGCCTCCACCCAAAGAGGAGGTGTTAATTACCTGTTTGAGTTTTTCTATGCCTTTTATCACAGATGCCAACACAGTTTGATATTCCGGCATTTCCTTGTCCGTAAAAATAAAGAATATATGCACTTGCTTGTCTTTGGGTATAACAGCATACAATTCATGCTTGTTAAGGCGCCAGGCCTCCCGAAGCAGGCGGGTGATGCGGTGACGGTGTACAGAAAGACGGAATTTCTTTTTAGGGACCGAGAAGCCTATGCGCACGGGCGATTCTTCACCCGGGGCAAGCGGTAAGATATGGTAGAGTACCCTTATGGGAAAAACAGAAAACGCTTTCCCTGAGTGGAAAAGCGTATCAATATGCTGCTCTCGTTTGAGCCGCTCATATACTTTAAAAGTATAACGAATGGCAAATAAGTTTTAGATATTATTTCAAACGGCTCTCGTCGGAAACGGTCAGTTTATGACGTCCTTTGTTACGGCGTGAAGCCAATACTTTACGGCCATTGGCAGATTGCATGCGTTTGCGGAAACCATGAACAGATTTACGACGACGACGGTGCGGTTGGTATGTACGTTTCATTTTAAAATATTTTATTTATTACGTCCCTTTACCAGAGGATTTCTTTAAAAGGAGTGCAAAGGTAGGGATAAAATTCAAAAGCAAAAAGTAAAAATACAGAAAAAGTAAAAATATTAATAGGGCCTGTCTTTGCTTTTGGGTCAGGATTTGCCTTATAAAAGCCAATAAATACTCCTTTTTTATATAAATACTGCAATTCTAATTAATGACAGCTTCTGTAGCAGCAGTTATTTCCATATTACTTTTCTGGGTAAATGCTATCAGCGTACAATTGTTGTATGATAATGCTGCCGGCAGTTCTATCATTGTTTCACCTCTGTCCTTATTAAGTGTTATTGTTTTGAAGGCACGGACAATATTGATATGCGGCAGTTTTTTCCCCGCATTTTCTCCTTTTTTTACTTCTGTTGTTGCATTTGATTGCACCAGGGCTATATTAAGGGCAGCTTTTTCACTGTTTGTTACAGCATAACTAACCAGTATTTTATTGCCATCAGCATGTTTGACAGATAAAGAAATGCCTGATACAGGTGTCTTTTTTAAAGCATCCGCGACTAAGGAGTAGAGTTCCCCACGTTCGGAACCAACCAGTTCGTGCTTGCCATTCACAATGGCCTGTGGCGTATATACTGAAGGTAATTTTAAAGCAGACGCATATTCTCCCTGCCGTTTTGAATATTCTTTGCTGCTGTACACATCCTGCCAGCCCAAACGGTTCCAATAATCCACATGGAAGCCGAGGACATAAACTGAACCTTTGTAATCATCTCTAAGCCTTGCCACCACAGCGTCCCCTTTAGGGCATGAAGAGCAACCCTCTGATGTAAATAGTTCAACTACAGCAAAGCCTTTGTTTTGTGCCTTGCAGCAAATAGCAAACAGAAGAGTAAATAGTACTAAGACAAAGCGTTTAACCATATATTATAAATATACGTTTGGATCAAACAAATGGTTTCGCAGTATGCTATTCTACTCAATTATTATCTTGCTCAGCTGCTTTTCACCATCAGCAACGGTTTCCACAAAATATAATCCTTTGGGCATGGCACTCAGGTCTATAGTGGCAGAAAATTGATTGTGTACGTCCTGGTATGTTTTTGAATACACTTTTTGGCCAGTTACAGACATCGCAGTTAAGTTCAATTGAGATACATTAGCACTGCTATTCATTTTCATGGTGAATTTTCCCGTACTTGGATTAGGTGAGAAACTGATATTGGCTATATTTCCAATACTTTTAACCGAAGTATTTGTATTTACTCTTATTCTTAAAGTATAAAAAAAAGTTACAGGGTAAGGAAGGGATGAATTACATGAATCCTGTATTGAAAAAACAACGTAATGGTCACCTGTGTCAGATAAGCTAGGTGTCCATGAAAATATTCCGGTATCTGAACTCAGATAATAAGGAGGTGCAGTAAAACTACTGCCTGGTATTGACGTTGCATTGTCAGAAGTTATTAAAACATTGTAATTTGAAGAAGGCACATAGGCTAAGATTTTGAAGGAAAGATTTGTACCTGCATGGGCAATAATGTTATTATCTGGTGTAGTTGAAAATACACCACCTTGTACATTAAGTATTTCAGTGGTTGTAGAAAGGACATTACAAGTCAAAGCGATTACCTGTATATCCTCCATAACGCTACCTATTTTTATTTGATTCCTGTATTCATCCACTCTTAAGGTAATTGCTCCTCTTTGAATTCCTGATGCTGTAAATGCCATTATCCCTGTTGTGCTATTAAGCGAAAAAGTATTATTTGTGGCAAATGGGTTGCTTGTCAAATTAAATGGGGGTGTGGTCGTAGCAAAAACTGTATTGGTGTTTGTGCCTGGGCAATTCGGATCATAGTCTGAAGATGTTTGGGGCATAATCATAGTATAAACCAAAGAATCATTGTTGGCATCATAGGCGCCGCAATTAAATGTTGCAGGTATGCCTTCACAAACAAAAGGAACAGGTTTTGTGGAAAAAAATGGAGAAGTATCACCTTGAGCATCTAAATTATCAAGGGTCGCCTCTGTATATAATCTTTGGCCGCCTGGATTTATGATATTAGTAATAGATGCATTCCTCGTAATAATTGAAGTATTAAATATCCAGTGGTCACAACGGGAGGGCAGAGTTACATAACCTGTATACAACCATTCAATATATCCCGGTATAGTGCTTCCTGGTTGTGTGCAAGTGCTGTTATGTCCAGGGCAGGGTGGGGATACCTCAGAGCCATTACCAACGGTGCTTGCTTTATAAAGAGGTATCATCCCCGATGTAGTATCACATGTATTGCTGTAGCATACGTGAACAGTATCAGTTTCCTGGACTCCTACGCAATCGCGATAAAATTTATAAAACAATTGATAAGTAGAGTCATGCAACCATTGGAAGGACAATTCAGCGCCAGCCCCATGAGAAGCATAGGCCACGTTAGACTGAGAAACCGTTATCAAAAACAGACAAAAAAATAATGCATACTTTATAATGGGTATCATAAAGGAAGTTAGTTTTTTCAGTACAAAATATACTTCGTTGCTTCTAAAATAAGTAATGGTTGTTATAAAAGACAGTTTTTTTAAATAAAAGGTTGGTTTTAAAATCTATTGTATAGCTATCTTGCTCACGCGCTTTTCACCATCAGTGTCAGTTTCTACAAAATATAATCCTTTAGGCATAGTGCTCAGGTCAATAGTGACGGAGAATTGTCTGTTCACATCCTGGTATGTTTGAGTATATATCTTTTGGCCGGTTATAGACATCACAGTTAAGTTCAATTGAGATACATCACGGCCGCTACTCATTTTTATGGTGAATTTTCCTGTGCTTGGGTTAGGCCAGAAACTGATATTTGCTGTGTTATTTACGCTTTTAACCGAAGTAACAGCATTTCTGAAAATAACAATAAAGTCTTCTGTTTCGCCGGAGACGTATGGACCACAGGCTGAGTCTGATGCTGCGCTGGGGCTGAGATCATTGTTCAGGATCAACCTCATGTGGACAGGGATATTGGGCGTTACATAATAAGATGGTACTCTTAATATGACCCGTGGTGTATCCTGCCCGGTATGTATATAAGTAAGCCAGGCCCTTTCATTGGGTATATCGTACTGAAGGTTATTATTATAATCAATGAACAAAGTTACTTTGGCATCTGCATCATTAGGTGTATTAATGGTTTCTGATACCGAAACAATATAAGAACTGTCGGTGTAAAGTGCTAGGGTATCGGTTTGAGGTGCCCTGCTTAAAATAGCCGCTGGATTATTCAGTTGTGAGCCACCCATATCATATGCATGGCCTGCAATGTAGAATATACCAATGTCAGAGGAATCAAGGGTATTCCCAACCGCCCTGGAAAAACAAGTAGTATCAAAAGATGGCAATATTCTTATTGTTTTTGTAACAGAAGTACTTAAAATGAGTGGGTAAGACGAACAGGCAGAATCTATTGCCAAAAAAGTAATTAAATGATCACCAATATCACTAATTGTTGGTATCCATATAAAAGTACCGGTATCGGAATTTGTTCCATTATTAGGCAAATTAAACGAAGCATTATTTGCAGAACTTACATCTGGATACAAATAGACAATTGCATTTGGTGCCATGTTATAGGCAGTTATGTCAAAGTATATTGAGATCCCAGTGCTTCCAATAATAGTATCACTAAAAGGCCCTGAGGCAATTGCTCCCAACAAGTTTGATGGTCCGTTTATGATTGGTGTCTGAACAGGTATGGAACAACTCATCACAATAACCTGTATATCCCTCATTACACTTCCGATTTTTACACTGTTTCGATATTCATCCACCCTTATTGCAAGAGCAGCTATCTGTGTTTGGTTCGGAGTAAATGTCATCATTCCGCTACCACTTAGTGAAAATGTATTGTTAGTTTGAAAAGGATTATCAGTTAAATTAAATGCGGGGCTTGCAGCCGCCCATGGTATGGGACTACCTCCAGTACATGTACTTGTATTAGTCATTGGCTGTATCAGGGTATATATCATGGAATCATTGTTAATATCATAAGCGCTACAATTAAAATTGCCCGGTATATTATCGCAAACAAATGGTATTGGCTTTACAGAAAAGATGGGAGATGTATCTCCTTGCGCATCCAGGTTATCTAATGTTGCTTCTGTATAAATATCCTGGCTGCCAGGGTCTGCAAGATTAGTAGTTGCGCTATTCCTTGAACCCTGATAAACTCCAAAAGTCCAATTGTTACATTGCGAGGGCAAAGTTACAGTAACGGTGTACCACCATTCTCTATATCCTGGTATTGTACTGCCAAGTTGAGTGCAAGTGCTTTGATAACCTGGGCAGAGTTCTAATATTTCCGAACCATTTGCAACACCGGGAGGTATGAGTACTGTAACTTTTGTCATGCTTACAGAATTAGAATAGCTCGTGCAAGAATTATTATAACATAAGGTTACTGTTGAAGCTTCTTGAATTCCTGAGCAGTCGCGATAAAATTTATAAAACAATTGGTAGGTAGAATCATGTAACCATTGGTACACCAACTCCGCACCCGCCGCATGGGAAGCATATACTTTAGAAGATGAAAAATTAACTACAAAAAAAGTAAAGATAAATACACAGCACCTCAGGGAATATCTCATAAGAAAAGCTTGAGTATTAC
>Ga0206934_1235_pt1 | contig 14069 bp, 11 predicted proteins | sample Alteio_BWOrgHeat_16_FD_152932 | JGI IMG/M metagenome (GOLD analysis project Ga0206934, IMG submission 152932) | Enriched cells from forest soil in Barre Woods Harvard Forest LTER site, Petersham, Massachusetts, United States -... | ecosystem: Environmental > Terrestrial > Soil > Temperate forest >...
GCATAGATTCATTTCGTCTAAAACTATATGATTGTGGATCAAATTCTAACAAGCGATGTAAGGTTTTAGCTTCTAATCCTGTTGATTCTGATAATCGCTTAGCAGCTCGTCCAGTGGGTGCACAAAGTAATATGTTACGCGTCTTAATACGGGCGATTTTCAAAATGCTATTCATCAAAGTTGTTTTACCAACCCCAGGCCCCCCCGTAATAATCACTACTTTATTTTTCAATGCGGCTTTTAAAGCAATCCGTTGCGTAATCGATAATTCAAGTCCTGTTTTACGCTCAACCCAAGGAATGGCTCTATCAACTTCAATTTCTCGCATCCAATCTGCAGAATGCTTCATTAAACGTTTTAAGTTCGAAACAATTCCTACTTCTGCCTTATAAAAACCTGCTAAAAAAACACACGCCTTACCATCAATATCTTCAGCAACCAAACGACCTTCAGTTTCTTCACATTCAATCGCTTGTTCGATTAAATCCCGTGGAATATCTAAAAGTTCAATGGCTTTTTTGATTAAATGTTCTTTTTCAGCCGCACAATGCCCAAAATCACACAATTCTTGTAAAACATGTCTAACACCTGCTTCTGCTCGCATCAAAGATTGCTTAGGGATCCCTAAACGATCAGCCAACATATCTGCTGTTTTAAATCCAATACCACGAATATCTAAAGCCAATCGATAAGGATTTTCTCTAACCTTAGCAATCGATTTCTGACCATACGTTTTATAAATTCTAACTGCTCTGGCAGTACCAACGCCATGCGACTGCAAAAAAACGACAATTTCACGAATTACTTTTTGATCACCCCAAGATTTAACAACCGTATCCCGCCTAAACTTACCAATCCCAGGTAACTCCATTAAGCGATTGGGGGTTTTTTCTATCACTTCAAATACCTTTAATCCAAATGCACCGACCAATTTTTTAGCAAAATGTGCACCAATGCCTTTCACTAATCCAGAGCCTAAATATTTTTCTAAGCCTTCCTCTGTGGATGGCATGACCACCCGTAACTGTTCCGCTTTAAATTGTAATCCATATTCTCGATTAGTAACCCAAACACCCGTACAATCGACATATTCTCCAGGTGTTACCGTCATGGAAGAACCCACCACCGTGATTAAATCACGCTTTCCTCGTGCTTTCACCTTTAAAACACAAAATCCTGACTCCTCACTATGAAAAGTAACACGCTCTATTGATCCACTTAAATATTGAAGAGCCCCCTCGTTTTTCCGTTCAACTTTGTTTTCCCAGCCTCCCTTATTCTCCATATCAATCCTATTCACTACAATACTTACGTTTCATCTTTTCACAATGTGCTAACTGTTCATTTAAACGCATGCTACGTTTTATTTTACATCCCTGCTTCAAATGATCTTCAATCGTCTTAATCTTTTCATCTAATCTTGCACAGCGAATCTTTCGTCGTTCAGCTTTAGCGCTTTCTTTTTCCTGTTGTTTTTTAGTGCGTTCTTTAAGCCGATCAGTTTGCTTTTCTTTTTGATCTAATTCTTTATTAATCAATTTTATTTCTTTTTCTTGTTTTCGAGCTGATTTTTCCTCAGTTTTATTATATTTAATGGGTAAAAAAGCTTGTTGTTCTAAACTGGATTGACAAGGCTTATCTCTAAACTCAATAACACCGGATTCCCCCATACATTGATAAATACCCGCCTGCACTGAAGCACAACAACTAAATACCAACAATATAATTATCCAATAATACCACATTACTATAACTGCCAATCAATCAGGGTTTTACCCATCTGCTTTAAATAAGCATTAATTTTAGAAAAATGTCTACACCCCAAAAATCCTCGGTGCGCAGATAAAGGAGAAGGATGTACAGCTTTCAACACCAAATGTCGCTTCCCATCAATAAATTGCCCCTTCCGCTCCGCATATCCCCCCCATAACACAAACACCAATCCATTTTTTTCTCCATTTAATACTTCAATCACTTTATCCGTAAATTGCTCCCACCCTTTACCCTGATGAGATGCTGCTCGTCCCCGCTCTACAGTCAAAACGCTATTTAATAATAATACACCTTGCTTTGCCCACGATTCTAAGCAACCATTTTTGGGTAATGGTATTCCTACATCATCACGCAACTCTTTAAAAATATTAATCAGTGAAGGCGGCAACGGAATGCCTGGTCTCACTGAAAAACACAATCCATGCGCTTGACCGGGGCCATGATAAGGATCTTGACCCAAAATAACAACTTTTACTTGATCATAAGGAGTCAGAGTAAAAGATTGAAAAACCTCTGAGCTTTTAGGGTATATTACCTTCCGGTGATCTTTTTCTTGACGCAAAAACACTCGAAGTTGTTGCATATAGGGTTTTTCAAATTCCGACTCAAGTCGTGATCGCCAACTGGATTCTAACATATCCGCATTAATAATCAGAGTAACTAACCTATGTATCTTGAAGCATTTATACTAAAATGCTGTCATTTTACACCCTTTTTGAGATAATAACAGTAACTATGATGCATAACAGGTCAGTCAGGTAGTATGCAAACATCTCCTCCTAACAGTGAACAGGAATTATTAGATCGATGTCGAACCATTACAGGCAAAACCATTTTAGAACTCGCTAATATTTTTAATCAAAAAATCCCGACTACTCTTCACCAAGCTAAAGGATGGATTGGCACTCTCATTGAATGGCATCTGGGTGCAGACAGTGCTAATAAATCTCAACCTGACTTTTCAAATCTTGGCATTGAACTCAAAACTCTACCCTTAAATGCTCAGTATCAACCTCAAGAATCTACTTATATATGCACAGCATCCTTAAATCCCAATCTCGAGGTATGGAGAACTTCTCGGGTTTACAAAAAATTAGCACACGTGTTATGGGTTCCAATTGAAGCTTCCTCTCAAATCCCAATTCCAAAACGTCGTATCGGTACACCCATTCTTTGGAAACCTTGTCCCAAAATAGAAACGATACTTAAACAAGATTGGGAAGAATTAACCGAAATACTCCAATTGGGCCAAATTGCTAAACTTTCTGCAAAACAAGGTACTTATCTTCAGATTCGACCTAAAGCTGCCCACAGCCATATTTTAACTTCAACTCTGGATGAACAAGGCGAAGTTATTCTAACGGGACCTAAAGGGTTTTATTTACGAAGTGTATTTACAAAGATCATCTTAGCAAATCATTATTGCATCAATTGAGAAGTGAAAGATGGAAAGAAGAAAGTGCTATACTTATCCTATAGTATTAAGGAGGGCAATAAATGAGTGCAACTACACCACTGATACCTACAGAACTTGATGAACAAATTATGACAGGAACAGTGGATATTAAGGTAAGAAAAGACATCATAAACAGCCTTGCATAAGGAAGGCTGATGTTATACACTTGTGGGATAAGATTAAAAAGTATTAATCAGGCTCTAATACTATATAAATAATCGGGTATTCAGCCGGGAAATTTTTAAAAATAAGGATATTTTGAAACAGAATTATGTCTAACTTTCAAGTTAGATATAATTATTTTATTTAAAATTTTAAGTAAATGGGTTTTTATGGCAACAACGAGACAAACAGAACTTCAGAACCAAGAATTGGAAACACTACAAAAAGAATATCAGGTTCTTTTAACGATAATAGAACACCTAAAACTTCATATCGTAAGTTTAAAAAACTCAAAACTAGGATTTGAAAATGATATATCAAAAAAACTCCTAGATGAAGCTACTGTAGCACATATGAATTCAGAATTAATAAAATTGAATCATGAGATATCTAGCAGTGAAAAGTCTTGTAATGACTTCGAAAAACGAAAAAAAGAATGTGAGGAAGAGATGGCAAAGATAATAGCAATGCAAATAAACCCTCCGGCTCCTCCTAATACGGGTATCCCACTAGCCCCTGATATGGGGATCCCTCCACCGCCTGATATGGGGATCCCCCCACCGCCTGATATGACAACTCCCAGCGGAATACCTCTCTTGCCCACTGTAAATGAAATAGATCCATTTCTACTAACAATGGATATAGATACCTTCTTAAAACCAGTTGAAGAAATTGATGCTGCTTTAAAGATTCTAGAAGAAAAGCTTAAAAAATCAAATGATAGCTTAGAGATGCGGCGCAAAAACAAAGCTAGCCTTATAGTTCAAAGAAGCCAGTTACAAATTACAGTAGACGCAAAAAAATCCCCAGAATCAACGTCTTTAGCAACAAAAGAGATACTCAAATTGAGTCAGAACCTAGAAGATATGGAAAAGAAAATAATCCCTGATTTTGAAAAAACAATTTCTGAACAAATAACAGAAAAAAATAGACTTGAAGAGGAACGTAGCAAAACCCTGAACCTCATACAAGAAAAAATATTAGCAGCACTAACAGACGATACTGGTGAAATTAACGATGCTAAAAAAAGAAAAATTCTTATGACCCTCAAAAAAAACTATAAAGCATCTATTCCTAAGGAGATAAGTCTAATAGAATTACAAACTGGTTTGAATAAGCTAACCCAACAAGAAACACGACTCAATAAGCCAGGACCTCTCACGAAAGCTAAAACATTATATGATCAAGCATACAATATTGTTAATAATATTGAGGCTGAAATTAAAGATCTAAACGATCGTATTCGAGAAGGCCTGGATCTTGAAGAAGCTGTAATAAAAGATTACGAAGCTCGAGTTAAAAACACAACAACAAGACTAGAACCAGCTAAAAAAAATCTGAGCGTATTTTATTATTTATATCAGATTGAAATAGCTAAGCAGTCAGTATATAAAGATGAAATAAGCATACGCGAGAAAAAAGAAAAAAAAGAGAACGAAGTAAAATCATCAGATGAAGAGAGAGAAAAAAAAGAGAGCGAAGACAACGAAGACGAAGAATTTCCACTCATCAGGACAGGCCACCAAGTACCACAACCTTATGCAAACCCTATTTATTATATGTATAATAACGATGGAATTATAGATATAACCATTAAAGAAAAGCTATATAAGGCATTACATGAAGAATACCACCTTAATATGCAATCTAAAATAACAGGTGGAAATGCGATTATGTCAGAAAAAGTCCTTTCCATGGCATTCAAGACCCCTCCTCCCCCTTCGCCAAACACGATATATAACGACACTTTTTATAACGCACTTAGAGCGTTTTTCGCAGAACATAAAAGCAACAAGGTTCTTAATAAGAAATTGAGTAGCATAATAGGATTTGATTTTTGTAAAGCTATAATCAAAAGAAGAAATGAACCTTTCAACAAATCTCATTCTGAAAATAAAAAAGCGGGACTTTATAAATGTGATCCCACCTCTGAGGTCGAGCTTGAAAATCTGAGAGAGCAACCATTATTTCTTATCAAAGATGCTCTTGTAAATCTCAACTTTTTAAAAAAAAGACAAATGGAGGATTCAGCTTTTGAGGTGGAATTTGAAAATTTTTTGAAAAACGGTACAATAAACGCTAACTGGATAAATTACACAGTAAGAAAAAAGTTTCCTAGTTATAACATAGAAGACCTTATAACAAGTATAAATGGAAAAAAAGAAGCTGAAAAGAAAGCAAAAATAGCAGCTGAAGCCGCAAGAAAAAAAACTGAGGCCGAAAGAAGAGCTGCCGAAGCTGCAGCAAGAAAAGCAACCACAGTCCCAACGACTACAGTCCCAACGACTACAGTCCCAACAACTACAGTCCCAACAAGCACAAGCGATTCAGAAAGCATAGCTAAAAGAGATACCGAAATCAAAAGAAGTACTGAAGCCACCCGTTCTTTCTCAACAATAGAATACCTAGCTGAATTGGTAAAACTAAGAAATCTAGTAATATCTCCCTCAATGACTTCTTCTACTTCTTCCATACCAAGTGCATCCACTGAATTACAATTATTACAAGAAAAAATAATTGCATTAGAAGCAGAATTAGCACGTTTAAAAACAAACACTCCTTCACCAAGTGTAACGACAGAGTTAGATGATCTCAAAACAAAAGTAATAACATATATGGAAAATAGGGGGTTTCAGGGTGATATAACTGCAGTACTAAATACTTTTACAGCTGTTTACCTACATTCTCAGAGTACGCATAAAGGAGTAGAGTCAACAACTGGTATTCACATGACAAATTTTCTTTCTAACCTATGGGAAAAAGCTATAGAGCAAAAACAAGAGGATGAGTTAGTGAAAATTTTTCGTGATGACATTGGTGATGGTAATATGTACCGATTTCTCGAGAGAATAGAAGGGCGTTTTCTTGAACCTATTGGTGTGAAGACAATGAGTTTAGATAATCTTCAATCGGAAATAATAGCTTGTATGAAAGCTATGGGCCTTACACAGGAAGCTCAAAATACCGTATTAGGGACTTTTGCTGCTGTTTATATGCACTCAGTGGGAGTAACTAAAGGTATTGAAGCAACCTCAAAAATTGCTGTTACCCCACATCTTTCCGAAATTTGGACAATTGCCAAATATTTAGAGGATCAACAACGTGTTATTGATATTCTCCGTCAGGGTACACGAGGAGGAAATATGGCAGTACTTTTAGAAAATTTACAACCTGTATATTCTTTATATAAACAACCTTATGGTATGGCGAAAATAATAAGTAGAAAAGTGACAACAAGCCCCAGCCCCAATACTTCACATAGGCCCACTCTTTGATTAAACCAATTCCAATGAGTGTTTAGAGTGCTGATAACAGCATAAGGATAGTCATCACTCCCCTTAACGAACAGGAATTTGAACATTTAAACGATATTTACGCTCATATTCTCTGGCGAATTTCACCGCTTGTTCTCGCGCTTTTGGGTTCATTTTATCAATTAGATTCACTATGATTGCGGGAGTTTTATCATCCTCATCTTCTAAAGCAGTTTTTAACCAACCATAAGCTTGTGAATCATTTTGTTTTACCCCAAATCCATAAAGATAGAGTAAGCCTAATTGATATTGTGCCTGTCTTGCACCCTGATAAGCAGCTTTCCGAATGTAGGTTACCCCTTGAACAAGATTTTTTTCAGTTCCTTTTCCCTCTAACGCCATAAAACCAACCATATATTGAGCATAAGAATGCCCTTTTAAAGCTGCTCTATGGTACCATTGATAGGCTCTTGTATAGTTTTGTTCAACACCTTCCCCACTATAATACATATCCCCTAGCTCAACCGCAGCAATGGGTAATCCGCATTCAGCTGCTAATAAATACCACTTGCGAGCTTCTTGTAAATCTTTTTTAAGACCAAATCCAGTCGCAAAACGACGTCCAATTTTATATTCTGCTCGAGCAAATCCATATTGCTTGCTTGCGCGCTTATACCATTCAACATTTTTTTCTAAATCTAGCTTAACACCACGTCCTTCTTCATACATGACACTTAACATCAATGCAGGATAAGGTAACTTCGTTTCATTGTAACCAATCTCATAATGTCTCACTGCTTCAGATAAATAACGGGGTACTCCTTTCCCAGCATGATACAAATCTGCTAATTCAATTTCTGCAGCCCCTACCTCATGATGTGCTGCTTTCCAATACCAATGTGCCGCAAGTGTATAATTTTTCTCAACACCAAGACCATCACGGTATCTATTAGCTAAAACAATTTCTGCAGCAGGTAATCCCCCTTCCGCTGCTTTGGAGATCCACTCTGTAGCAACACTATGATCTTTAGATACCCCTTGTCCTGTGTCATATAACATGCCAAGTCTAAATGCAGCCTCTGTAGATCCTCCTTTTGCTGCTAATTCATAATATTCTCGAGCTGCTTTTAAATTGCGAGGACCCACCCGCCCTTCATAAAACAAATCTCCCAGTTCAGTCAGTGCTGCTGGGTTACCCTCTTCTGCTTGTTGGGTTAAGATCTCAATTGCTTTAGAGTACCCTTTTTTACCCTCCGCCCCTCGAGCCAAAATCCAAGCTATTTGAAATTCGGCTTCCTGAGAATCTAAATCAGCCGCTTTTTGATACCATTTTAGGGATTTGGCATAATTTGCTTTCATCCCATGCCAGCCTTTGTACATTTCACCCAAGGCTAACATAGCCGTTATATCACATTGACGTGCGGCGGTTTCATACCAATCAATGGCTTCTTGATTATTTTTTGGCACACCTATCCCATCTCTATACAAATTACCCATTTGTACTTGCGCATAAACCAAACCCCCTTCTGCTGCTTTTCTAAACCAATAAGCTGCTTTTTTTCCACAAGGCGGGATCCCATCGCCGATTAAATAGATTTGACCTAAACAAGCAGCCGCATGAATATCCCCTGCTTCTGCACACGCACGAATTTCATCAATATCACATAATTGATGGGTAGTTTTACATTCACTCTCACGCTCTTGTTGAAGTGGACAAGAATTATTATCATCTCGACTAAATACGATGGCGTCATCACAAGGATCAAACACATTACCTGTTGGTAACGGTAGAGTGCAGGCTGTAAGCCAGAGAGAAGTAACAAAAACCAGCCATTTTTTAAGCATAGAAAATTTCTTTAGAACTAAAATATTCAAACCCGACCTATGAAGTATGTGAAAAGACTCTGTCATTGTCAACTCTAATTTCCTCTGTACCCCCATCGTACTTAGGATTTAGGTGTTATTTTTCACAGACTCGCGAACTTGCGAGCTGTGCTCGCTTCGAACAACTCTCGCCTGCTCAAAACAACACCTAAATCCTAAGTACGATGGGTATATTTTCTAAGTAACCCAACCAAGTGGAAAAATTTAATTGTAATGAATGCTTCCCCAAACCCCTTATCTCCCTATCGTCAAAATGAATTTTTAAGACAATATCAAATTGAATCAATAAACCAACATACTTTTGGATTAAATTAACCAAATTATAAGATTCTTTTTTATCTCCAAATATCCAAGAAATTTTATCAAATTTTACTGGTCCTATATAAATTCGAATTTTTTGACAATGATCTAAAATTTTATCCCCTAATATCGTATTATCGCCTAAACAATATGGGATTATATTACTTGATTCTTTAATACTAACCCACACAGGTACAAATTGTTCAATCGCTACAGGAAATTTTAAATAGTTTTGCAAAATCCCTTTTAAACCCTCTGCATTATGAACACGAGATCCGAAAAGACCCACATAAGCATAAGCTCGAAGATTATGTTTAGGTAACAATTGTTGAGCCAAAGCTTCTAAATAATATTTATATCGTGATTCTTCATTTGACAAATATAAAACACTTTTCCCACGTTTCCACGTCTCAAATAATAATTGATAAATTCTATTATTAAAAATATTTAAAAAAGATCTAAATACTTCTCCTTTTTCGTCCGCACGGCTTGCCACCTCTAAAAAATAAAATGGCAATGGTGCATTAACACCATACAATCCTAAATAAGTAGTTTCAATAATTATATTGCCCTTGGCATCTAAATAAGCTCGTTTCATGTCTGACGCGGGAAAGGCAAGCTCAACTGCTGGTATAATTCGAAAACGATCTTTAAACCCATTTTGTTCCAATAAAAACATAACTTGAAACAAATTATACTGTGAGGCATCATTCAAAATTTCTTGAATTATATTGGACACTGTAATCCAACCAAAGGTTCAAATGAGAATATTTCTTCTGAAGGATAACACTGTATGATCGTTTTCACACTAAAATTAAGTGATATAAATATTGAGAGAAAATGATGCAATACTTTACCAAATAAAAAAACATCTCCCAAGTTCAAAAATCCAGATTCATCCAACGTTAAATGATACAAAATTATTCTCGACAAGGCTCCTTGATGAATAACATTCATCGTTCTTACCTTGACTGCTTGAATCGCTTCTCGTTTCTTTAAATTATCATCCCGCGCACTCCAATCAAACATAGATAAACATTTTTTTAAAGACACAGAATCTGACAATGTGTCTATATTCAAAGACAAATAAGAAACAAAAGACCATAAATATCCCTTATAATGTGGCGACATCAGCCAAGAACTCGGTCTTGTCACATTGGTCACTCTTAAATTTTTAGGAACATTTTGAGATTTACCATTGAATGTAAATTCTGTAAAATAATCTCTAGGATAATACCCATTATTGACAGATGCAACACAAGATAATCGTTCACTATGTAAAGCATTTTTTCCACTTAATGTTATATAATGTTGGGGAAAACAACCTTTCACATGTCGTTGAAAAATGGAAAAATATCTAAAATGATTTTCATCATGTTCAAAATTATATAAAGGAGTATATTCATAAGAATATTGACTATTTTGAATACCTTGAACTGAATCAATAGATTGTATCTGTATACCTTCTTTACTGGATACATCCGCAATCACAGGATACTCATATTTTTTTTGTGTTACATTTATCGGCTCAACAACATATTTATACAAATTCACCATAGGTATACAATTCAGTAACAAATTTTTAGAGGTCAAATGATAACTCTGATGCAATTGTGGCTGCATCAGAATTTCCACATCGAAGCTTGATACATTACTTGGCCAATTAATTTTTTCTAAATTTTCGATCTTAAAAAACAAAAATTTTTCTAAAAATGCAAAATAATCCAATAATAAATTAAAACCATCAAAAACCTTGCCCAACGAAGGCAATAAAGTATCCCGCAAATACAAATAACAAGGTTGAATAGCAATTTGATCACCCAAATTAATAGAAACATCATTTAAATTCAATTTGAGAGATACCGTTTTTACTGAAGTTAATAATGCATGATAAAGTGTCAAAGAAAAATCAGCATTAGCATGAATATAAAATGGGATGCTTTTAATCGGGTTTTTTAATAAATTAACACTTTTTTCAATTTGAAATGATAATTTTATAATGGTAGTTTCAATATCATTTGAATGCGTAAGTACATTAACTAATTTTAAGGGTAAATATTCAAAATCTGAGGTTGTTCTAAATCCACATTCTATGTTATCTGGTCCAACCACTTGGGATTTAATCTCAGTTCCTTTAGGAAAAAAATGAATCTCAGGGAATGATCCAATCGCATCAAACTGTGCAATAAAAGCACCTGGCAATATTTGTAATAAGGTCGGGCAGTTTTGCCTAATAAAAGTTTCAGCTATTTCCGGTAAATCATCCTCAATTCTAGCTTTCACTTGCGCCGTTAAAAATGCCATACCTTCTAATAATCGCTCAACATAAGGATCTCGATCTTTTAAAGATCGTAAATTAAGTTGACGCGCCTCTCCTGGGTAAGCATCAGAAAAACGTTGAGCTTCTTCATGTAATAACTGCATTTCAGCATCAAATAATTTATGCATGATAATTATTTTTATTATCCCAATATTTTTTTAATTTAACACCCCCTCCACTCATAAAATAACTCTCAAAATGAAGCAATTCACCAAAAATAACATTTCCAGTAATTTGAATTCGAATAATACAATCTTCTTGGTGGATAGGTAAAGGTTGAACTTTTACATTTTGAAGTCTTGGCTCATATTGCATAATTGTTTTTCGTATCGATTCCACAAAACTATGAATAGAATGAGGTAGATTTTGATATATACTTGTAATATCTGGAAGCCCATATTCTGGAAGATGTGCTAAAGTACCTTTTCGGCTATTCAATAATAGAGTTAAATGTTTTCCGATACTATCTGACTTATCAAAAGTATCCCCTGAATAATTAATTAATGAATCTAAAATTGTATTTCTCATGATACCTTCCATTTTGTTTTGTAAAGGGCCGTCGCACTCAGGTTTTAGGTGTTGTTTGGAACAAACGAGAGTTGTTCGAAGCGAGCTTTAGCTCGCAAGTTCGCGAGTTTGTGAAAAACAACACCTAAAACCTGAGTACGACGGGTCTAATATCTTAAACAGCTACTCTCCTTTCCTTTTTACGATACTCATCTGTATGCGCAATGTGGCCGTCCACAAACGTTTTTGTCACTTTCTCTGCTACCATAGCAATTTTTTCTATGGGTGGCATAGAACGGCCTGGTTCACTTTGTGTATCCAACACACACTCTTTTTGACGTATCACAGTTAAATCTTCAAATTTAACGTTATAAAATTCTTTTTCTACTCCCTCCACTGGATCATGTCTATAAAATTTAATAGTTGCTTCTTTAAGCTTAATCCCGTCTGTTAATTTCTGATAAATCACAGGGCTGGATTTATCAATAGGTTTAGTAATTTCCAAAGGACTATATTCTCGGATCCCTGTTACTTTCCCTGTTCCCTTATCTACCGGGATATCAACACAAAAATTATATTGATAGATCTCTGCATTTCGTCCTAGAACCGCTTCTTCCATAGGAATAACATTACCTGTTTCATCTTTTAACTCGAAAGCTAAACGAGTTGCCATATATATTCTCCATACTACTAAAATTGACTAGGTGTACAACATCCATTCTGTACACCAATAGTCGTCCGTTAACTATTGTTTATCCTTAAACAATCCAAAACCTATAGTGTTTTATCTCGATTGTCACTGGATGGCATTTTTGACACCAAGGATAACCGAACATCTATTCCTTCTACTTGAAAATGAGGAATTGCAAATAAATTAACCCTGTAAAATCCTGGATTCTCAGGTATTTTTTCAACTATTACTTTTCCATCCCGCAAAGGCCTATTCGCTAGTAATTCAAGCCCTGGATTTGGCATTTGTGTAACTAGAGTACCTAACCAACGGTTTAATTCTTTTTCCAAAGTTATTTTATCTTTCGCTCCTCCTATGTTTTCTCGTTGCAATACCTTTAAATAATGTCCTAATCGAGCAGCCAAAAAAATATACGGCAATCTTGAATTAATTCGACTATTTGCAGTTGCCTCTCTCGACTCAAAAATGACTGGACGATTAACTGAATTGGCTGAGAAAAAACAAGCGAAATTACTGTCTTTATAGTAGCTAAAGGGAATAAACCCAAGCTCTGAAAATTCTAACTCTCGTGTTTCTGAAATTAATATTTCTGTTGGGATTTTAAACTCTTGACCTCGACCAACATCGTATTGATGCAAAGGTAAATTTTCAACCCTACCACCTGCTTCAGGACCCCGGATACTTACTGCCCATCCATGATGTTTAAAACTGCGCGTCAAATTCGCTGCAAAAGCAAAAGTAGCATTTCCCCAACAAAAACGTTGATTGCTTTCATCGGAAACTGTCTCTTCATAACAAAATCCTTTAATAGGATTAGCTCTCCCATAAGGTAAGCGTAATAAAAATCTAGGTAGCACAAGTCCGACATAACGTGAGTCTTCACTGTCTCTAAAGCAACTCCACCGTATATATTCTGCTCTTTCCATATGATCTGGTAAATCTGTAATTCTTGCTACCTCTTCCATCGATTGCTTATAAAAAAAATGTGAATTCACCGAACCTATAAAAGGACAATGGCTACTTGCAGCAACTCTTGAAATTTGTGTCAATAAATTAATATCCGCGTGACCAGAATCAAATTCATAATCTGAAATAACGACTGAAATAGGTTTACCACCTGGTGTATCATATTCTTGTTCATAAACATGTTTATACAAACCCGATTGAGCTGCTCCTGGAACATCTTCAAAATCTTCTCGTAATGTTTCTTTATCAACATCTATTAGATCAATACGAGTATTGGCCCTAAAATCTGATCGATCGACTAAATACTGCAACCCTCTCCAAGTCGACTCAAGCTTTTGAAAGCTTTCATTATGAATGATTTCATCTAACTGTAAACTCATCATTTCATCAATTTGAGCAATGAATTCATCAATTAATGCCTTGTCAACACGCAGAATTTTATTACCTGATGCTACAGCCATATCCACAAAAACTTGTATGGCAGCAGTTAAGCGTTCACTTTTATTTCTCTCGGCCATCTTATGTGCTTCGCTATAAGGAATCAAAGTAATTTCTTGTAAAACAGGCTGAATTTCAACCAAATTACATAGACGTTGATAAGCTGTTTGTGTATTCACGCAACATCTCCTTCAGGGGAATAAGTTAATTCTTGCTTTAAAGCCTCTAATGTAGATTGCTCCTTGGATATTTTTTCAAGCTCTTTACGAAAATGAGTATTATCCATAATATTCGATCGCAAATCTTTTAATAGATTAC
>Ga0206934_1238_pt1 | contig 13955 bp, 10 predicted proteins | sample Alteio_BWOrgHeat_16_FD_152932 | JGI IMG/M metagenome (GOLD analysis project Ga0206934, IMG submission 152932) | Enriched cells from forest soil in Barre Woods Harvard Forest LTER site, Petersham, Massachusetts, United States -... | ecosystem: Environmental > Terrestrial > Soil > Temperate forest >...
ACCTGTGTCCCCGAAGGGCCGGAAAGGGTCTGCACCGGAGCGCCATCTCCCCAGTTGACGCTGTAAGAGTAGACGGTATCCGCGGGCAATCCCGACTCGCTGGCGGTTAAGGTGTAAGTGAGCGGTTGACCGGGAACGCCGGTGGAGGGACCGGAGATGCCGGTCGTCGGCTGCACTGCCACAACGCTGATGCCTGATTCCGTGCCCGTGATGCTGGCGGTGACCGTGTCCGTGGCGGTGATGGACTGAGTGCCGACGGTGTTCAAGGTCGCCGAGAAGGAGGTATGCACGCCGGCATCACCACTGGTGAAGGTGTAATTGGCGGGCAGAGTCGCCGCGCCGTCGGTGCTCGTGAACTTCACGGTGCCAGTATAAGCCGGCGTGGTGTTGCCATAAGGGTCGCGGGCGGTGACGGTGAAGTTATAGTCCACGCCGGACGTTGCTGAAGTCGGGAAGCCGGCAACCAGCAACACGCTGGTGGCCGCGGGAAGGACAGTGATGCCCGAACGGGTACTGGACAACACGCCTGTGGCCGTCACGGTGAGCGACTGAGTGCCGGCGGTTTTCAAAGCTCCGGTGAAATTATGAACGCCCATGTCCGCGGCGACGAACGTGTAACTCGTCGGCAGAAACTGGGGATCGGTGCTGCTAATCATCACGGTGCCCGTATAGCCGGGCGTGGTGTTGCCGAACAAGTCTTGCGCGGTGACCCGGAAGCTTTGCAGAACCCCGGCCGTGGTGATGGATGGAAAACGGCTCAACACCAAATGGTGCGTGGCCGCGGCGTTCACGGTGATCCCGGATTGAGTTCCGGTGATGCTGGCGGTCACGGTGTCCTTGGCGGTGATCGATTGACTGCCGGCCGATCGTAAGATGGCGGAGAAAGTATGCGCGCCGGCGTCGCCGCCGGTGAACGTGTAATTGGCCGGCAGAGCCGCCTTGGGATCGCTGCTGGTAAAGTGGATGGTGCCGGTGTAGTCCGGAATAACGTGGTTGAATGCATCGAGGGCAGTGACGGTGATGCTAACCCCGGCGCCCGCCGTGGTGGCCGGTGGGGCCGAGACGCTGAAATGGTTCTTCTGAAGGACCCACGGTTCATCACCATGAACCCCATCATTGGCGTCAAAAAAGAGCATGTGGTTAGCACTGGTAAGCCTGCCGACACTCGAAGCGCTGCCGGGATTGATGTCCATGACCAGAAAGGTTCCAGCGGCCGTACCGTCGCTCTGCCATAATTCGTAGCCGTGAGTGCTGTCATACGCCGCAAAAAATAGGGTCCCATTGACGTTGGTCAGAGATTGGGGGTTGGAGGCGGCCGGTCCAGGGTTGATATCACGAACCAGCACTGTGCCGGCCACCGTTCCATCGCTCTTCCAAAGCTCCTCGCCATGGGAACGGTCATCGGCATTGAAGAAAGCGATGCCATTTACATCAGCCAAGTACAAGGGAGATCCCAAAAATAGATTGGTCGTCAATTCAACAGTCCCTTGGGGGGTGCCATCGCTCTTCCATAATTGATAGCCGTGCGTTCCATCGTAGGCTTGGAAGAAAAGCGTGCCGCTGACATTAGTCAGGTTAAACGGTGAGGAGCCCACGCCAGGATTGATGTCTGCGACCATGAAGGTCCCGGCCTCGGCCCCATCGCTCCTCCAAAGCTGCGAACCATTGATTCCGTCCTCGTCGTCGAAGTAAAGAATGCCGTTCACATTGGTAAGGTCAAAGGGTCCAAAGCCGGATGGTCCGGGCGTGATGTCCTTCACCATGACGGTGCCGGCGGCCGTCCCGTCCGACTTCCAGAGCTCCTGCCCGTGAACGCCGTCATCGGCGGCGAAAAACAGCGTGCCATTCACATCGGTAAGATAGGTGGGATTGGAAGAGACGTCGCCGGCGTGGAAATCCTTGACCAGGGTTGTTCCAGCGGCGGTCCCATCGCTCTTCCACAGCTCATTCGAGGAGACGCCATCATCGGCAACGAAAAAGAGAGTCCGGTTGACGGCAACCGGATCGGGGAATGAGGATCCCGGATTGAAATCCATTATCTGCGCGGTGCCGTTGGTTGTCCCGTCACTCTTCCAGAGCTGTTGGTCGTTACTGGCGCCTTCCACAAAGAAGAATAAGGTGCCGTTGACATTCGTCAGGTAGGGATAGGCGATCGAGCCGTTGTTGAAGTCCTTGACACGAACGGTTCCCCCGGAGGTTCCATTCGACTTCCACAGGCTATCGCCATGGACGCCGTCATCCGCAACGAAGAAAGTGAATCCGTTCAAGGCAACGAAGTCGCGGGGAATCGAATCACCGGAGCCTGGGTTGATGTCCGCCAATAGGGAGGGAAACACGGAAGGCGATTCGGGCGGATTCACGGTGATGCCGGTCTGCGAGCCGGTGACGAAGAAGTTGGCTGAATCCGTCGCTCTTAGCGTTTGACTCCCGACGGTATTTAAAGTGGCGCTGAACGTGTGTTGGCCCGCATCTACGCTCGTAAACGTGTAATCGGCCGGCAATATAGATAAGGAATCACCGCTGGTAAAGTGGACTGTACCATTATAGGTCTTCACAAGATTGCCGTTATCATCCTCGGCGGCGACTGTGAAACTTTCGGGAGCTCCTGCCTGAGTGGGTGAAGGAAAGCCTGTAACGACCAAGTGGATGACATTGATCGTGACCGTGGCGATGTTGCTATCGACGCTTCCGTCATTGGCCTTATACCGGAAGCTATCGGTTCCGCTAAAGCCTTGATTGGGTCTGTAAAAGAAACTGCCGCCCACGATCATCTGGTAAGCGGCCGACACGATGGGAGAAACCAAGATAGCTGAAAGAAAATCACCGTCCGGGTCCGAATCATTGGCCAGCACGCCGCTTTGAATCGGCAAGTAATTATACATGAACTCACCGGTGAGAGCCGGTTGCGCGCCTTCCGAGTGCTGCACAAACGTGGCGTCAAAATGCGTGACGTTGAGATTGGCATCGAATACGACCTGCTTGACCGTGAAATTGCCGGTTAAAGTATTCGAGCCTCGTCCTTCGCCGGATATGTCAAGGCCGGGATCTTGCGCTTGCTGAAAGCCGAAGCGTGTGGCGCCTGGATAATAGCCGGGAATCAATTGAGTCTTCAGCGGAGCGGCGAAATCACCCGCCCAGTTGACACTGAAGCTAAGGGCATCCTGATAAAAAAATGACACGCCGTTGTCGAAATTTTGGCCAACCGAAAAACTCCCGGAACGCGACGTGTATCCGTAAGATTGGCCTTGGCCGATGAAATCGCCCGGCTGACTATTCATGATCAACGAAGTCTGACCGACCTGCGATGGTAAGGAGAGTTCCTGACCTTCGGCAATGGAGTACGTGTCATCGGAGGCCACGGGTGCCAGGTTCGCTGGATAAATCCGTATTTGCACCTGAGCCGGATTTGACTGCAAGGTTCCCAAAACGTCCTCATAAGTGAATGAATCGAACCCCCAGAAGCCCGCGGTAGGGGTGTAGGTAAAGGACCCATCGGCATTCAAAGTAACCTGCCCGCCCCGGGGTGAGCTGACCAGCGCCGCGGAAAATGCGTTGCTTTCCGCGGAAGTGTCGTTCGCTAACACCCCGGGGCCAGCGACTACGAGCGGACTGAATTGGTTACCCGTATAAGAATCGGCCGAAGCGGTCAGCTGGTCTTCAATGATGGTGCAGATGCCTTGAGAACGCGTGAAGGTCACATCGGTCGACTGAAGGCTCAAGGTAAAAGTTTCGTTTGGCTCGATGTTGGGGTCCGCATTTACCGTTGCCGAGATTAGTGCTTGCGTCCCGTAGGAAGGAATAACGACACTCCCCGATGCGGCCACATAATCCGATCCCGCCATGGCGCTACCATCCGCTGTAGAGTAATTCAGCGTGACCGGATTGGGGCTGGTCGTGGATAGCTGAACCAGAAATTGGGCCTGGACGGTGCCACTGGCGCCGGGAGTAACGGACGTGTCGCTTATGGTTCCGAAGATCTGGGTGGTTCCAAAATTGACGTTGGTGGCGAGCAAAGATCCGCTGGTGCTGACCACCACATCCGTGAACTGATGGAAGTCGCTGAGGTTGGTGACAGGCCAAGTCAACGAGATGACATTATCGAAACCGTTAAAGACTGCCGACTGGAATTCAAGTTGGGCGGGGATTGTGAACGATTGCGTAACCGTTGTTCCATCGGCCTTATGCCCCGTAAAAGTCACGGTTGGACTGCTGGTGGCCCAATAGGGCGCCAAATCCAACTGGGAAAGCGTAAAGGGCGTTCCATCATCGCGCGTCAAGCTGATAGTCACCGGGGACGCGTCGGATGTCAGAGCAGGTTTTCCAGCATAATAAAAAGAGTCTGAAGAACCACGGATGCGAAACAAATCGTTCGATAGGCCGGCAGTTGTCGTAAAAGTGTAGCCGTCCTTCTGGTACGGACCGATGGTCTGATCATTCGTGCTCTGGAACTCGGAGAAGGTAAAGTCGTCTAGTTGCGGCGACGGAGAAGTTAGATTAACGCCTTGTTCGGCTGTCGCGGGAAACGTTTGCTTCCAGCTATTCGGGACTTGTTCGGCCACATGATACAAGCCCGGAGCCAGATTGGTGAACGAATAGGACCCATCGGCCGGCGTGGTCGTCCACTGCTCACCTGGGTCGAGAACGCCATTTTGATTCTGATCGAGATAAACGATCCTTCCGGCGATGCCGGGCTCCGCCGGTTGCAGTTGGCCGTCTCCATTCAAATCGTTGAAGATCACGCCGTGAATCTCCCCCGTGGACAACAGGACGCGACTTTCCAGCGCTTCCAACGTTAACCCAGCAAGGGGTCGCCGCCTTCGAAGCCCTGACTGCTTGGCAGCCTTGCGAAGGGAAAAACGAATAGGACGTGACCAGCGCATCATTGATTGCCTCCTGATAACAAGCTCTTTCGAGCCAGATAAGGGATTCTTGAGGCGTCACCTTCGAATGTGAATTGGATAGAGAGTTACAGTTCCGTCGCGACCGCGAGTCGTTGTCGCGAGCCCCTACAAAGCAGCCGCACTTGCGAGATGGGGTGAGGTTATTCAGGGCATGAGGCAATGTCAAGAAAAAACCCGATGGAAATGACGCTTGGCTGTCGTTGTGAAAAAGCTTGTGGCGAACCTCCGGTTCGGCTCGCCTGTCCGTCATGTCGATGCGACGTTACAATGGGTTTTTCAAGGCCATGTTCTTGACTCGGCCGGAACCTCGACGGATGAAATCCACAAACCCTTCTTCTCTTCTTCACGAGCCGGCCACTTGGAAACGAGTCTTGGCTTTTTCGCTTTTGTACCTGTCCTGGGGGACTACGTATTTTGCGATCCGAGCCGGAGTTCATGGAGAAAAGCTGCCGCCGGCGCTCTTTGGCGGGGTACGAGTTGCTCTAGCGGGTTTCATTTTGCTCGGTTTTCTCGCCTGGCGCGGGGAACAACTGCGTCTGCCGTGGAGAGATTTCCTTTGGGTCGCGGTGAGCGGTCTCTTGCTGTTTGTGGGCGGCAACGGCCTGATCACCTTCGCGCTGGACAACGTGCCTTCCGGTGTCACGGCCGTGCTGGTAGCGGCGACTCCCTTGTGGATGGCCCTCATGGAAACGGCCTGGCCGGGCGGCGATCGCCTCTCCGCGCGCGGTTGGTGCGGCTTGCTGACGGGTCTGGGCGGCGTGTTGATTTTACTCTGGCCCAAACCGGAAGATGCGAGCCTGCTATTTCAGCAAGCCGGGCCGCTCTGGATTCTGGGGTCGTCATTGTTTTGGGCGCTCGGCTCGCTCGTGATCCGCTATCGCCGGGGATCCACTTCTCCCATCGTGTCGGCCGCTTACCAGATGATCGTGGGCGGCATGGTCACGACGCTGCTCGGAATCGCTATCGGCGAGGTTCCTCAGTTGACGGCGGAGCGGTTCACTTTGGGCGCCGCCTTCTCATTCTTCTATCTTTTGATCGTCGGCTCGCTAATCGGATTTGTTGCTTTCAATTGGCTGCTCGGGCATGTGCGGGCGACCTTGGTGGGGACTTATGCCTATATCAATCCCCTCATCGCAATTTTGGTCGGCTGGCTCTTGGGCGGCGAGGACATGACCATCCGCATTCTCGGCGGAGTGGTCGTAATCTTATCCGGAGTGGCTTTGGTGCGGGCGGGCGGGATAAAGTCGCACGCTCGAGGGAACGAAATTCTTTCAGGCGAAGAAGAAACAGAGAGTGGCGGTATTCCTACTCGTGCGGATACTGAAAATGATTTGGTGAGAAACTAATCCGCATACCGCGCCATGAGCCCGGTGAGAATGCGAGCGGCCAAACTTTCGCGGATGCCATAGTTGGCGGCCACGTCGGCGGCCGCTTCTTGAACCGCTCGGAACTCGACCACTTCGAGAGGCACACCGGTTTCCTCGGCCTCGGCTTTCATTCCCGGAGCGCTGAGCACCAGCACGGCGCCGTGAATGGCCAACGCCGCCCGCGCCGCCGGGACTCCGTGTTTGGCGAGCCAGACATGCTGCCGCCGAAGCAGCGATTCAAAGCTCCGCGTGAATTGATCGTCATCCATCTGGCCAGACTGATACTGCTGAAGCTGGTGATAAAGGGGCCGGGCCAGCCGTGGCAGGACGATTTCGATCAATTGATTATTCATAGTGCGTTTCTCTAGAAATGAGTATGCGCATCCCCCGGCGAGCCCGCTACTGCACTTTACCCAAAGCCGTCCAATTTGTCCCTGTCCATTTCAATTCTACGCTGGTAAATCCAAAAGGGCAAAAGGGGCAAACCTTTACGACCTCAAACTGATGGTGGGAACCGTGGGGGGACCATTGCAGTTTGACCTCGCAATCCCCATAATCATCCCAGGAATGAATTTACCACTTCGCCCACGACACCTTCCGACCCTTGCGCAGGGAGCCAACATGACACCGCGTTACTGGTTTTTGGGCATTTTCGTCATCGCAGGCCTCACGACGCCGTTCCTCACTGGCGCCGATGAAAGCAAGACGCCTGTTTCATGGAAGAAGACCGTCGTAGACAGGAAGTTCCGATCCGAGGGCGTGGCCATCGCCGACGTCAACAAAGACGGCAAAATGGACATCTTGGCAGGAGACATTTGGTATGAGGCCCCGGATTGGAAGGTGCACGAGATTCGCAAGCTCGGCAACTATGGCGACGGCTTGGCGGGTTATAGCGAATGTATGCTCTGCTGGGCGGACGACATCAACGGCGACGGCTGGCCCGATCAAATCGTCATCGGCTACCCTGGCAAGGCCGCTTATTGGTACGAGAATCCCAAAGGCCAGGAGGGACATTGGAAAGAGCATGTCATTTGGCCGAGCGCGTGCAACGAGACTCCCCAGTATGTCGACCTGTTCAAGAACGGCAAACGCGTGCTGGTCATGGGTTGGCAACCGCCGGGCAAGGAAAACATGGGGCAAATGGCGTGGTTCACGCCCGGCAAGGATCCTACACAGCTATGGGAAATGCACCCCATTAGCATTCCGAGCGAGCCGGGCAAAGAAGTTCCGGCAACCTTTAAGTATTCTCACGGTCTGGGAGTGGGTGACGTCAACGGCGACGGCCGGCTCGATGTTATTTGCACCGGAGGATGGTGGGAACAGCCGGCGAGCGGGGCAGAGTCAACGGAACCGTGGAAGTTTCATCCCGCCAAGTTGGGCGAAGCCTGCGCCGACATGTTCGCTTATGACGTGGACGGCGACGGATCGCCCGATATCATCAGCAGCTCGGCCCACAAGTTCGGCATCTGGTGGCATCAGCAACGGCCCAGCAACGGCGCGGATCCTGCTTTTATTACCCACGACCTCTTTAAAGATCTATTCTCCGAATCGCACGCGCTCCACTGCGTGGATATCAACGGCGACGGCCTCAAAGACCTGGTCACCGGCAAGCGCTGGTGGTCGCATGGCCGAAACGAGCCTGGCTCCAACCTGCCCGCCGTCCTGTATTGGTTCGAGGCCAAGCGAGGCAAGGACGGCATGATCCAGTTCATTCCCCACTTGATCGATTCCGATTCGGGCATCGGCACGCAGTTCGTCGTCGACGACTTCAACGGCGACAAACTGCCCGACATCGTCGTGGCTAACAAGAAGGGGGTGTTCATCTTTGAGCAGATACGGGGAAAGTGAGTGGAGTTCTTAGAGCTTTAGTTCTTAGTGCTTAGCTGTCCAACATTAAGAACTAACCCTAAGCACTAAGCTCTAAGCACTAAGCACTCTCCTGTCAGGCAAGGGCATGGGCTGGGGCAGGAGCAAAGGAATCAATACATGGAGCGAGGCAGAGGTCCACGAACCGGCGCTGAAGTGCTCATAAGCGGATTGCGCGAGCATGGCATCCGGCACGTGTTCGGCTATCCCGGCGGTCAACTCACGCCTCTTTACGACGCGATTTACCAAGAGCCGGGCATTCGCCATGTCTTGGCGCGCGATGAACAGGCGGCCGGGTTCATGGCCGACGGCTACGCGCGCGCGACCGGCGAGCCGGGCGTCTGCCTGGCCGTCTGCGGTCCCGGAGTCTTGAACGCCGCCACGCCCTTGGCCACCGCCTTCACCGACTCGATCCCGGTTCTTCTCATCAGCGGTCAGGTGCCCAAAGCTGGCAGCGGATCGCGCTCCGGGTACTATCATGAAAATGATCAGCTCGATGCTTGTGCCTCGTTCACCAAATGGCGAGCATGTCTGGACGATGTTCACAACATCCGCCCGCAACTCGACTTGGCGTTGTCCGCTTTGACGAGTGGGCGTCCCGGACCGGTTTTGTTGGAGATCCCGCTTGATGTTCTAAGAGCCGAGCCGGATCACCACCTTTTTCCCTCGCAACCGACCATGATCTCTTCGCCGTCGGTGAAACGAGGTGAGATTGAGTCGTTGGCGGAGCTGATTCAGGGTTGGCGGAAGCCTTTGATCCTTGCGGGCGGTGGCGTGATCTCGGCCGGGGCGGAAAAGACTCTCCTTCAAGTCGCGGAACGGTTGGGCGCTCCGGTCTTTCACACGCTCATGGGAAAAGGAGTCGTTCCCGCCGATCATCCGCTGGCCGCGGAGCTGCCTTGGTTTCAGGCTACTTCCGATCTAACGGAGATGGGGCCTTTTCTCTCGCCGCTTTTTAGCGAAGCCGATGGGCTTCTGGCCGTGGGCTGCCGATTTTCCCAGGTGAGCACGGCAAGTTGGAAGCTGCCCATGCCGCCGGCCCTCGTGCACATTGACGTGGATCGCAGTGAGATCGGCCGGCATTATCCGGTGACCTTGGGCATCCATGCCGACGCCCAACAAGCGTTGAGCCGGCTCTTGGAAATTCTGCCGACACCCATGCGGAGGTCCTGGGCGCCGCCGCCACCAGCGCGAAAGCCTTGGCGCTTGCCAGGACTGGATTTGCTCGGCCCGATGCGCCGAGTCTTGCCGCGCGACGCGATCATTTGTGCGGACATCACCCGCTTGGCGTACATCATGCTGGCCGAATTTCCGGTGTATCAGCCACGCACTTTTTTGCATCCGGCCGGATTCGTTTCGATGGGCTACGGGTTGCCGGCCGCTCTGGGCGCCAAAGCCGCCTTTCCCGAGCGGACGGTGGTCACCGTGGTGGGCGACGGCGGCTTCCTTATGAGCGGCATGGAGCTGGCCACCGCGGTTCAAGAAAAGCTGCCGGTTATTGTGATCCTGATCAATGACAACTGTTTGACCCTGATCAAAGCCATTCAAGAGCGCCGCTACGAGCAGCGATTCCTGGGCGTAGACTTGCACAATCCCGATTTTGGAGCTTTCGCCAAGGCGTTCGGCGTTCCGTATTGGCGCACCGACTCCGATTCGGCGTTTGAGAGCGCTCTTCGCGAAGCGGTACCCGTCCAGCAATCAGCCCTCATCGAAGTACAAATTAAGTAAACGGCCGAGAATGAGGGATGAAGAAGGATCCCTCATCGTTCATCGGCATGCCACCCCACCCCGCCCGCCAGATGAATTGGCGTGAGGGGGTCTATTTCCCGAGAAATATTCACATTTTTGACGATTTGGCAGAGTCATTTGGCGGAGAGGGTCGGCAAACGCAGACTGGGGGTCCGGGTCGGAGATCGCCATGGAGACGACCCGACGGATGATAACCCTCCGGGCCAAAGGGGCGAATTGGCCCAGTGCCAATTGAGCGCGGACGTCAAGCGTTTTTCACCCGGATACCCCCACCGGGCCATATCGGCCAATTGGCCCCCTGTGGCAAAACTCTCGGGAAAAACCGCATGTTTTGGCCTTTTGGCCCACCTTGTGGCCCGAAGGGTCTGTTGGTCAAAATTCGAAATTCGAAGAACCAAAATATGGCGACGGATGGAACACGGAACAAACACGGATAGGCCACATCCGGAAATGAAGTCCCCGTTTCCGGGCGCTCTTTGTGGGGTTAGAAGACCGGCGCCGAGCGCGCCGCTTTTGTTTCTTGGGTCATTTAGGACAAGCCCCAATGCAAACCAACCCTACCATTTTCGCAAGCCGTTGCCGGCTCGTCTGTTGCGGACAGGTTCCCACGGATTGCAGATTCGTTTCCTGCCGAAGAGTAGAAATAACTCGCTTACAATTTGTGGCATTCTCTCTACTGGGAGACTTTTACGAGTGCGTCTCCCGCTGCTTTCCTGATCCGTGCGTTTTCGTCGAATTTTAGACTTTGGAGTATTGGTGCGGCGTGTTTAGCTTGTGATCCACAAGAGCCAACGTGGTCGATCAGCGAGCCGATCCGGGATACAGCCGACGAATTAGGGTGATAGCCCGTCGGGGTTCCAGCTCGTTTCTGGTAAGCGCGAAGAAGTCCAACAACGGCTTCCAAGGTTTCCGGATCATCATGAGCCACCACCATAAGGACATCCACGCACCCGAGAACTTCATCCCCGAAAGTTTCAAAAACAGTACTGCCTGCTGACTGACCGTTGGCAAAATGAGTTACGCGCTCCCTGAGTATCGGTGTAGCCGCCTTGCCATCGTCTCTACGGTCCAGGAACTTCCTTGCAACATCACTGCCGCGACCATACTTGACCGTGAGGAAGTCCATAACGAGGTGGTATAGCCTGGAATTGACCTTCTCAAGTGACGCTAGTGCAACCCGTTGCGGCTGCTTCGCACTATCGTCAGCAAGGGGTGCTGGTTGAAGGCTGGCAATAATCTCACAAAGTGCGCGACTCACTTGGGATTTATTTTCGCGGATATTTGCAAGTTCCTGCGCGACCTGGATGCAGTTTTTGGTGTTCCAATCCTTGGCGTGCTTCACTACTGTCTCAAGGGCAGCCTGATTGTCGGGTGTCTTCAACGCGTCTAATACCTTAGCTACCTCCACATTCTCCGCATCCAACCTCAATTTAACCTGATCAACGCCTTTACCCTTCGCCTCTTGGGGAACGTTTTTTGGCGGTGGCGGATCCGCCTTTTTCTTTGCCTCTTGAGGTTTCTTTATTGCCCTCACCGGTGGCACAAAGCCCGGCCCTACACCCGCCCCGCCAACGGCTCCGGCCACCTGGCCGAAGGTCTTATTAGCACTGGTGCCCATCGTTGTGTTCAGCATAAATAGCAGCCCGATGCAGCCGCACGCCACGATGACCATGCCTGCAAGTCCCAGTGCCGTTAATACTCCCCAAGTAGCACCGAAGCCCTTGTTGAAACTCGTTTGGCGTACCGGCTCGCTTTCGTAAGTGAGCGTGTTCGCATGTATGGGGGACTCTACTGTGAAAGCCTGCTTGCAGGACCCACAGTGAATGGTTTTTCCTTCCGAGTTGCTAGGACCTTTTCCCACCACTCCGCAGTAGGGGCAAGTTACTCTCATACCTGCCAACTAGACCCCATGAAACAACTGTTGTCAAGCGTTGCACAGAACCACCGAAGTCAAACAAAGTCCTGTTCTCGAACAAGCGGGGATGCAAGCCCGCCAGGGCAAATGATGGAAACCGCTTTACGGTGCCACTAACCGGGCCTTGGGGGAAAGGAACAGAAATCCGTGGCCCTCTATAGCAAGATTGCGAGAAGGCTGTTTCGGAAGTTGATTCGCTCCAACTTCCGTGGTACGCGGATGTAAAATGTAGCCTGGTCTTCTCGAAGAAGGGGCTCCTTGTCAAGCATCTTCCTGACCATCAACTTCGGCCTCTGCTTCATCACCGCTGCTTTCTTTTGTCCACTTTACATTCGTCAGCTTATCGGTAGCTCCGAGACGAAAGAAAGAGATATCTGCTTCCGTGGTCACGGAAAAACTAAGGCAACGGTCGTCCTTAACAGGCTTCACTTGGTCTGGTTGACTCAGGCCGCTGCGCCAGAAATCAACATCGCCGTCGAATCGGCCATGTTGCCAGACATAAGCCCGTTGGCGGCGAGCTTCGATGGACCACCTTCGTTTGCCTGCAATGCGATACCGTAAACTTCGTTTGGGCAAATAGTCGTCCTGCCCCGCTGTCAGTTCCTTCTTGAAGAAAGCGACAAGGGCAGCGTTGGTTACATCTGCCAAAGCAGCGTCCCAGTTGGGCCACTGACCTACTCCGGTTCGGCCTCGTCCCCGACGAACGGCCTGCTGGGCCAGCTCCGGGGCCGGGAAGATGTTCGAGCAGACGAGAAACTCGGCGTTGCCAGCAGCATCCTTTGCGATTGAGAGGCGGCAGCAAAGAATATTGACGCCGAATTTCTCAGTGAGCCAGTCTGCGCCAACAAGGACGCTGTAATCAAATGCTTCTGCGATAAGAATGATGCGCTGGTGTTGGTTGATCTCCTCCTTCTCCTCCACCTCAAGGAAGTCCAGGAGCTTTTCTTGTTTGTCAGCGTCAAGGCAGCCAAGAAAGTCATCCGGCAGCCATTTGGCCACCATGCCTGCGTAAGAAATCGCCTGAAACATCTGCAACTTATTGTTCCCCCTCTTTAGCTCCATGATGACAGCCTGGCCTTTCTTATCCATCGCCAGAAGGTCGATGCGGTCCTCGACATCGTCCGAGGGCTGAATCTCCTTGGCGATCAAGAAGAGGGCTTGGCCGATTTCCTCGAAGAAGGCGTCGGGGCTGTTGCAGATGTATTCCTGCAAGTACACTTCCAAGATGGATATGTCAGCCAGCTTCGGTGTCTCAAGCCGGTTGAAAGCCTTTTTCCCTCGGTCAATCTTGAGCATGGCCCTCTCCAGCCTTATGGAGTTCACCACCGTTTCTTGCAACGATTACGTTACGTGGACGGCCAGATAAATGGTAGGACGGTATCATGCAACGTTGGGATTTTTATTCTCTGGGCAAGCGGGAATACAAAAACCACCCTAGCATTGCCACAAAGTTCCCTGAAAACGCGAGTATTTCCAGTTCCCCCCGATGGATTATTAGTCCGTTACCCTCCCCCAACTCCGAAAATGACGGTCGATGGCAAAGTCTGGACGGTTCGGGCGGGTGAGTGTGTGTGTGTGTAAAAACTTGCAGGCGCAATGCAACGAATTTCTGGCTTTTTGCCCAGGCGTTCGAGTTCGCTATTGGCGGGTCCATTCCGATTCGGATTTTGAAAGCGCCCTGGGACAAGCCATATCGCTGAACCAGCCGGCACTGATTGAAGTCCGACTCGCCGAGCGGGGGGCATAGGTTTACGTTTCGCCTACGGGATTTGCCGAATTTTCTTGCCGGCATCGCTAGCGGCTTGAGCCACGGGCTTGTGAGGGTCTTTCTTAAGTTTGTCCAGTTCAGCGAGGGCAGTTTTGGCGGCGGGGCCGATGTCACCCAAAGAAACGGCGGCCTGGCGGCGGACCGCCCACTGCCCGTCATGAAGAGCCTCCGTCAAACCCGGCACGGCCTCGGCCGCATCCGGACCAATCGCTCCCAAGGCTAAAGCCGCGTTTTGGCGAACCAGCGGATCATCGCTTTTCAAAGCTTCAAGCAAGTCCGGCACTGCCTCGCGCCCTTCTGGACCCAGCTGACTGAGTCCAAAGGCACCCTGCACTTGAGTTTTCGAGTCCGCATCATGGAGCATCCGTCGTAATTGAGCCACGCTCTTG
>Ga0206934_1233_pt1 | contig 13922 bp, 13 predicted proteins | sample Alteio_BWOrgHeat_16_FD_152932 | JGI IMG/M metagenome (GOLD analysis project Ga0206934, IMG submission 152932) | Enriched cells from forest soil in Barre Woods Harvard Forest LTER site, Petersham, Massachusetts, United States -... | ecosystem: Environmental > Terrestrial > Soil > Temperate forest >...
AGACCTCGTCAAAGGCTTTGTGCACCGGCGTTATCTCGATATTAGTGAGGTTCATGGATATCTGCGCGATGCCGTATTCTTCGATATACCAGCCGATAGCCTTCACGGCCTTGAGCGAACCGGGGATGCTGCGAGCTTTGCCATGTTCGTCGGTAATGATGCGGCCGTTGATGGGGTCGCCCTCGCGCATCACGCGGCCTGCCTCGCGCACATCAAAAGCAATGCTATTGGCCCTGCGCACCGAGGTAGTGTTGAGGTTGACGTTGTAGGCGATGAGAAAATCACGCGCACCAATTACGGTGCCGCCGCGTTTCGCATCAAACTCGGCCGGGCCGAAGTCGGGCCTCCATTCGGGTTGCTTTATCTTCTTAAAAAAACCTTCGTACTCACCTGCACGGATGACGGAGAGGTTGCTGCGGGTTTTATCGGGCTGGGCGTATTCGTAAAGGTATACGGGTATATGTAGATCCATGCCAACTTTTTCCGCCAACCGCCTCGCGCAATCCGCCACTTCCTCCATGCTGATATTGCTGATGGGGATGAGGGGGCAAACGTCAGTAGCACCCATGCGGGGGTGCTCGCCGGTATGTCGGCTCATATCAATAACTTCACCGGCCTTTTTGATGGCGCGGTATGCTGCCTCGATCACTTGATCGGGTTCGCCCACAAAAGTCACCACGGTGCGGTTGGTGGCCTTGCCGGGATCTACATTGAGCAGGCGCACGCCTTCGACGGCTTCGATTTCGTCGGTTATCTGTTTGATGATGGTTAAATCCCGGCCCTCACTGAAGTTAGGAACACATTCGATTAGTTTCGTCATTGGCTATTAGTCGTTGGTATTGTTCATTAGCTCACTTGTTCGTTAGGCAAAGTCGGCTATTTGACTCACCCGGTCATTGCTTTGCTCGACCACCTTCTCTTCGCAAGCGAAAAGAGGGGTTTTGTATACAATCTTTTTAACGCCCTCTTTATGCGCAGCAGAGAGAGGGCCGACCAGCGTAGCGTTGTCGGGGTGAGTCGACGACGCATGCAAGTTGGGCGACATCAGATAACATTTCCGTGCTTCCATACTTTCGACGGTTTTAATTTGCCTTGATGATACAATATTTCGCGAAAATCGCCGCAAGGATACGCTTGCATATCCGCCAGCATTCCTTTTTTCAGCATCCCGCGGTCATTCAAATTTAGCGCTTTTGCGGCACGATAAGTGAGGGCGGCAAAGGTTTCGGCTGTGGTCAATTTTTCATACGCGCCGAGGATGGAGGCTTGCATGAACAGGTCGCCCATGGGGGCGGAGCCGGGATTCCAGTCGGAGGCGACAGCCAGGCAGGCCCCCGCGTCGAGTAGTTTTCGAGCGGGGGCTAAACCTATTCCCAAACCTAAGGATGCGCCTGGCAATGCAACTGCAACAGTATTTGATGCAGCTAATTCTTTAATTTCTTTTTCGGTGCTGGCTTCGAGGTGATCGGCTGAGAGCGCGCCAACCTTTACCGCAAGGCTGCTGCCGCCGGGCGTAAACTGGTCGGCATGAACCGTGATATCGAAACCCAATTGTTTGGCCAGGTTTAGATAAAATGCGGCGTCGCGCTCGTTAAAGGCGCTTTCTTCAATAAATATATCCACCCGGTTAGCCAGGTGTTGTTTTTTGATTTTGGGCAGCAGGCTATTCAGTATATATTCCAGGTAATCTGAAGCCTGGCCGTTAAAATCTTTTGGTTTGATGTGAGCGGCGAGGCAGGTAGCGATAAGATCGGCTTTGCCGCTATGAGCGACAGATTTTATAGCCGACAGCTGCTTTAATTCCTGCTCGACATTGAGCCCGTAGCCGCTTTTGACCTCGATGGTGGTAACGCCATCTTTTAAATGACGATTGACCCTTTGCGATAGTAAGTCGATTAACTGCTGTTCGCTGGCCTGCCGGGTTTGCGTCACCGAATCCCAGATACCGCCGCCTGCTTTGGCGATATCGAGGTAACTTTTACCTGCGATACGCAGGGCATAGTCTTTTGCACGACTGCCGGCGAAGCAGAGATGGGTGTGGCAATCGATGAAGCCGGGTAGGAGGACATGGTCGTCTTTGATTTCTTCTATTTGGGCTTTGGGGTGAGCTTTTCGTAGCTCTTCAAAGTTGCCAACTTCTGTTATTTGGTCACCGTCTGTCAATACACCACCCTGCGGGATGACCTGTAAAGCGTCATCCGCGATTGTGCCCTTAAGCGGCATATCCGCTAAAGGGAGGATTTGGGTGAATGGACCGGTTAACTTCATTTTATTTTTTTGTTATGCTGAACGTAGTGAAGCATCTTGTCGACTATGCATGAGCGCTAATGCATGGCCGGCTACCTTCTGATTGAATAAGATTCTTCGCTATCGCTCAGAATGACAATTGTGTTTATAGTTTTAAATTAAATTTATCTGCCGTCTCCTCCGCCTCCTCATACCCCGCATCCACATGCCTGAATATGCCCATGGCGGGGTCGTTGTATAATACACGTCTTAAACATTCTGCCGCTCTTGGCGTGCCGTCTGCCACGATCACCATACCCGCATGCTGCGAGTAGCCCATGCCAACGCCGCCGCCATGGTGGAAGGATACCCATGTTGCGCCGCCCGAGGTGTTGGACATTAAATTCAATAAAGGCCAGTCGGATATGGCGTCGGAACCATCTTTCATGGCTTCGGTTTCGCGGTTGGGCGAGGCTACGGAGCCGCAGTCCAAATGGTCTCTACCGATAACGATGGGAGCCTTTACTTTGCCTGTTCTTACTAGTTCATTAAAGATCAAACCCGCTTTCTCGCGTTCGCCCATGCCAAGCCAGCAGATACGTGCCGGCAGTCCCTGGAAGGCTATCTGCTTTTGTGCTTTTTCGAGCCAGTTGATGAGGTGTTTGTTTTCGGGGAATGCTTCGATGAGGGCGCGATCGGTTGTATAAATATCTTCCGGATCGCCGGACAAGGCTACCCACCTGAACGGCCCTTTTCCTTCACAAAATAGCGGCCGGATAAACAGGGGGGTAAAACCCTGGAAATCGAATGCATTAGCTTCACCGCCCTGTTTGGCAAATTCGCGGATGTTGTTGCCGTAGTCGAAAGTAATGGCGCCGAGCTTTTGCAGGTCGAGCATCAGGCCAACGTGGCGGGCCATACTTTTGAGGGAAAGATCTTTGTATTTGGCAGGATTTTCTTCGCGCAGGTCGGCCGCTTCTTCCAGGGTCAAACCATTTGGAACATAGCCGTTGATAGGATCGTGGGCCGAGGTTTGGTCTGTGAGCATGTCGGGGACAATGCCGTCAGTGATGAGGCGTTCCAGCATATCGCCGGCATCGCTTACCAGTCCTACGGATAATTCCTCGCCCTTAGCCATCGCTTCCTTTACCCAGGCAATGGCCTCCTCGTACGAGTGCGTCATCCGGTCGATGTATTTGGTGTCGACGCGTTTTTGTATTCTCGAAGCGTCTATATCCGCACCCAAAAATACTGCTCCAGCCATGGTTGCTGCCAGGGGCTGAGCCCCGCCCATCCCTCCAAGGCCGGCGCTTACGATCAGCTTACCCTTCAGATCACTGTTGAAATGCTGGCGACCGCATTCCATAAAGGTCTCATAAGTACCTTGCAAAATACCTTGTGTGCCTATGTATATCCAACTGCCGGCCGTCATTTGGCCGAACATCATCAGGCCTTTTGAGCGTAGTTCGTTAAAGTGCTCCCATGTTGCCCATGCCGGAACAAGGTTGCTGTTGGCCAGCAAAACTCTCGGCGCCTGCGAGTGACTGCGGATAACGCCCACTGGCTTGCCCGACTGCACTAAAAGAGAATGATCCTCATCGAGTTCTAAAAGTAATTCGATGATCTTACGCAGCGATTCCTGGTTACGTGCCGCCTGCCCGATGCCGCCATAAACCACCAGTTCGGCGGGATTTTCGGCTACCTGCGCGTCGAGGTTGTTGAGCAGCATGCGCAAAGGCGCTTCGGTCGTCCAGCTTTTGGCGTGGAGTTGCGTACCGCGCGGCGCTTTGTATACCGGGTGAGCGGCGTAGGTTTTAATAAATTCCGAACTTGTCATCGTTATCCAGTTTAATATTGTTTTTGGCGGCTGCCTCATCGGCCAGGGCCAGCAGCGAGCCATCGGTAACTATTTTGTGTAATGCTTTGATGTCGTCGGCAAAAATGCGGTCGTCCTTGATGAAAGGTACCTGTTGGCGTACGTAATCGTGGCAGGCCTCCATCACCGGCGTCGATTTTAATGGCCGACGGAAATCCATGGCCTGCGTTGCGTAAAGCAGCTCGATGGCCTGGATGTATTCGATATTATCCAGCACGTTATGCAGCTTGCGCCCGCTGATGGAGCCCATGGACACATGATCCTCCTGGCCGAGCGAAGTAGGTACACTATCGGCGCTGGCGGGGAAGCAGAGGGTTTTATTTTCGGTCACTAACGCGGCAGTGGTGTATTGTGGTATCATGAGGCCGGAGTTGAGGCCGGCGTGCTCGGTCAGTAATTTAGGCAGGCCATAGCGTCCTTCGCTCATCAGGTAACAGCGGCGATCGGCGATATTGCCAATCTCGGCAGCGGCTATGGTTGCATAATCCAACGGTATGGCCAATAGCTGACCGTGGAAATTGCCTCCGCTGATGGTATCATCCGCATCAAAAATAATGGGGTTGTCGGTGACCGAATTTAATTCGATCTCTGTCAGTTCCTTCAAATGCAGCCAGGCGTTACGCGAGGCCCCGTGCACCTGCGGCATACAGCGCAGCGAGTAGGGGTCCTGCACACGATCGCAGTTTACGTGCGATTTTAGTATTTCGGAATTATTGAGCAGATTGAACAGTCGGTTGGCAACTAACTTGTTGCCTTTATAAGGCCTTATTTCATGCAATCTTGGATCGAATGGCCTTGCCGAGCCCATCAGCCCTTCCAGCGACATGGCCCCGGCGAGGTCGGCCAACTGTAGTGCGTTATGCATCCGTTGCACCGCTTTTACAGCAAACGAAAGAATAAATTGAGTGCCGTTGATGAGCGCCAGGCCTTCTTTGGGGCCGAGTTTGATCGGTTCGAAGCCATGAACCTTAAGCATTTTGGCGGCAGGAATAACTTTCCCGTTTTCTTCAACCTCACCAAAACCGATCAACGGCAAAAACAAATGTGCAAGGGGGGCTAAATCACCAGATGCGCCCACTGAGCCCTTTTCAGGAACTACGGGGATAATATCGTTATCGATATGCCAAATGATGCGCTCCAGCGTATTCATCGAGATGCCAGAAAAGCCTTGCGCCAATGACTGTACTTTGCTTATCAGCATCAGCTTGGCTATTTCTGTAGGAATAGGATTGCCCACGCCAACGCTATGGCTCTTCAATAAGTTATATTGCAGCGTCGTAGTATCTTCCTCTCCAATGTGCGTATCGCAAAGCGGCCCGAAGCCGGTATTGATACCATAAACAGGTATCTCGCGCTCCACAATCTTTTTTACTTCTTCCCATGAGGCAACGATCTTCTTCTTTGCCTGCTCATCAATAACACCCTTAACTTTACCTGAAGCAATGTCCAGGCAAATCCCGATCGACAAATGATTCGTCCCGTAATTAAACGTCTTGCTCATGCCTCTCCTCTCTTAATTTTTCACCAATTTTCTCTGACAGACTTGCTGCCCTGAATGACTTTTCAACCGCAGTTAATGCGGCCAGTAAATGCTCACTCTCCGGGGCGCTATGTACCAGTTCTTCCATCGTCAGTTTCAAGGCTTCCCATACCGGCATGATCTGCTCCAGCAAAGCGCGGCCTTGTTTGGTCAACTGTACCAGTTGCAGTCGTCCATCAGTGCTGCTCGTGGTGGTTTTGAGAAGTTTCTTGTTTTTCAGGTTGGCAACCAGTTGACTTGCAGCAGGGTGCGAAACACCTGTCGTGTCGCTTAAATCCTTGATGGATATCGATTCATTCCTCGACAGTAAATAAAAAACAGGAAACCAGCTGGCGTCGAAATTGATGCCTGCGGTTTGGTAAGTCTTATTGATCTCCGACAAAAAAGCCTCGCTCAGGCGCCTCATCCGGCTGCCCAAAACCAGGTATCCCAACTCCTCATAAAAATTCATGCTGCAAGTTATATAAGTGCTTATATAATTGCAAATAGTCGGGTGATTTTTTTAGCCAGGTGCGAGGCAGAGGGCGGTTGACGTTCACAAAACAAGTGTGTCATTTCCCTTTAGGTTAGCTTCAGCAATTATCAGAGCTTATTATGATTGTTGAAGCTACCCTAAAGGAAATGACATTTATTTTAATGAAAGAAGGCACTACACCCCAAACGCCACCCTCACCGCTTCCAAATACGAAGGCCCTGTAACCACGCGGGTAAAGTCCTTATTGTTTAAGATAAGCGTATAACGGTTATTGGAGTATTTATGTATCTCGACGATCTTCTGCCTGTTGACGATATAGGATTTCTGCACCCGGATAAAGTCATCAGATAATTTTTCCTCCAGCACAGCGAGCATGTGATCGCAAAACAGCTTTTGGCCGTTAGTGGTATGCACGAAGGTATATTTATCGTAGGCTTCGAAATAGACAATATCAGCTAATTGAACGAGCGTAAATTTGGTGCCCTTTTTCACCGAAAGCGTAGTGGCTTTATTTTGTGGTTTCAGACCGTTAAATAACGACTCAAAATTATTCCAAACCGGATTGACGCCGCTGCCGTTTGCGAAGTGCTGGAGTTTGCTGAGCGCACGGGCGATGCGGTCTTCTTTCAGAGGCTTTAACAAGTAGTCGACTGAAAGGGAATCGAAGGCCTTTAGCGCGTACTCGTCATAGGCAGTTGTGAAGATCACAAAAGGCTTGTATTCGAGTTGTTTCAGAACATCCAGACCAGTCATGTCGGGGAGCTGAATATCCAAAAATATCACATCCGGCCGGGTTTCATTGATCATATCGATCGCCGCCGCTCCATTGTCGGCTTCGCCCGATACGTGGATCAAATGCTTGTGCTCGTCTAAAAGCTCATTGAGCAGGCGCCGGGCGGGTGCCTCATCCTCTACTATGACCGTTTTGTACAGGTTAAGCATTTTTTGCGGGATCGGTTATCGAAATGGTTACCTGTTTCAAAGGTTCGTTCTCAAAATAGATCGTATGCCTGTCGGGATAAAACAAGGTGAGCTTGTCCATTACGCTTTTTAGTCCGTAACCAACCTGGATGTCCTCCGGGAACGGCGAGCCATTATCATGGATCATAATATCCACCTTATTTGCATCGCCTTTGATCGTAATGTTAATGATGCCCTTCTTATCAGGCTCCTTCAGACCGTGCTTAACAGCATTTTCTACCAGCGGCTGCAGGATGAATTTTGGCACCCGAATTCGCTTCACCGCTTCGTCAACCGAGATCGAAATCTCCAGCTTATCCTCAAACCTGATCTTTTCGATCATCAGGTAATTCTCCACCATCTCCACTTCATCTTCAACGGCGATCACCATTTCATTCTTCTTGTTGAGGCTATAGCGGAACAGTTCAGCAAGTGCGATGGTCATTTGCCGGGCCTTACCACCCTGGTGCAGGGAAAGTTCGGCGATCGAATTTAAAGTGTTGTACAAAAAATGAGGATTTACTTTCGCCTGCAAGGCTTCTAATTCGGCTTTGCTTTTGAGTTCGTTCAGTCGGGATATCTCGAGTTCCCGCTCAAAACGCAGGCGTTTTTCGGCCAGGTTGGCATAGCTTACATTCAGGTACATGGCTGAAACAATACCGCTAAAAAGCAGCGACATCAGGAAAGTATAGGTAATTGTGTTAACCCGGTGACTGGGGTCGATCAGCATCGCCATCCATATATTGGTCGAGATCAAAAAGAGCAGGATAAAAAACACCACGATGAGGCGGCGTCTCAGGAAAGGCATATTCCTTGTTTCGAGCCAGCGCTCGATGTACATGATAACGAACACGGGCAGGATGACAAAAAATGCCGATCGCAGGAAGTGAAAGCCAAAGCAAACAAAAAATTCGGGCAGCGTCTTAAACCCGTTATAGCACGGGTAAAACGACATCATGGCCATGTAGAAACACAGGAAAACCAAACATATCGCCAGCCGCCTCTGGTTGAAGGTATTGATATTAAGCCAGTTGAATAATATCTCGTACCGGTAATACAGGAAAATGCCCAAACTCGAGAACACGAAAACGTTGCTCAGTACAACCGCCGTCTGGAGTGGAATGTGGATGTGCATACCTCAAATTACCAAAAAATACGATCAGTTAACAATTATTTAGTAAAGGCCATTTTGGCGGCCATCAACACCAGCACTACAGCAAATATTTTTTTGAGTGTTGCGGCCGGGATGTTTAGCGCCAGCTTCGAACCAAGATAACCGCCGACTGCAAATACCACGGCGATAACAAGCGCATATTTAATATTAACATAGCCTGCCTTATAATAATTGGCCGCCGCAAAAAGCCCTATCGGCGGCAGCATAATGGCAATGGTGGTACCCTGCGCCATACGCTGATCCATCGCTAAAAACATCACCAAAGCCGGTATCAATATAATGGCCCCGCCCAGGCCAACCATCCCGCCAAGAATACCCGCCACCAGCCCGATCACCACCAGGATCAAAAAAGTTATTCCGCTCATGCCCTTAAACCGTAATTAGTAAAGTCCCGCGTGGTCGACCAAAATGTTTTTGGCATCCTGCAGCCCATCCACGTTCGCTGCCGACCAAACCACATCATAAATACCATTATAAAGCAGGTAAACATTGGTGTAGCCCTTTGCCGCCAATTTTTTGCTGAGGTCGCTGGGATTGGACGTTGGCATGCCCTTCATGCCGCGCATCCCGGCCGAAAAAGAACCATAGACCAGTATTGGAGTGGTTTTGGGTTTCCCTTTCAGGTAGTCCAGCAGTTGGGCTTCATCACTAAAATTTAGCGCGTTTTTTAGGTGACCGAGGTTTAAGTATTTCCGTTCTTCTTTGTTTCCGAACTGATCTTTTGGACGCATATCGGCCACCACCAGGTCGGGGTTGTTATTAACCAGGCCGATAGTTTCGCGCACGCCCACCAGCTTATAGGCCGGTTCGCCGGTAATAAGCTCTTTCCGTTCCTTAGCTGTCGACCCGAAACGCAGGATGAAGGAATCGACACCGTCATACAGCACCGAAATATTTTTGAATCCCGCTTTGGTCAGTTTTGCGGCAGCATTCACTTCTTCGGTAAATGACAGCTCTACCACCAATACCGGGCGGTCCTTATACTTCGCCAGTTTGTCCACTTGCTGATCGAGCTGATCCTGTGGCACATTCATCGCGTTTTTGAACCGGCCAATGTTATTAGATTCCAAACTATCGGTACCGTTAAACTGGGCCGTTGGGCGAACATCGAGCACCAGGTTGTTCTTGTCTCTAACAAAAGCCACCGCATCCTCCGGCGAAATGAGTTTGTACGCCAGGTTCGATGTGTACAACGACGACTTACAAGGGAACCCCGCACCCGGCGTCCGGTTCACCTCCGTCATGCCGCCGTTAAGGCTGTAAACATTAGTAAACCCGCTGTCGGCCAAAAATTTGCTCACCCGCCGGCTGCGCTGACTGTGCGAGCAATAAACCAGTATGGGCCGGCCCTTGTAAGCCTGCAAGTCCTTGAAATGCTTCTGCACAGAGTCGATCGATACGTTAATAGCCCCGTTCAACCGCCCGATACGCGACCCGACAAATCTGCTCGTATCGGCATACTCGCCTGGCGTGCGCACATCCAGCACCACCAGGTTGGGGTTTTTTTGGATCAGGTCGCAGGCCTGTTTAAAATAAATGGCCTTGTAATTGGTGTTGTCGTAAATCTGCAGTTGTTGCGCGCTGGCGGCAAGACCGGTTAGGCTCAAAAGCAGCAGCGCAAAAGATCTAAGTTTCATGTGAGTTGAGATTGATGGAATAAAAGTAATAAGCCGTTTGCTTACGGCCTATTAAAATGGAGTGAAATGGGGGATTGGGGGAGTGAAATGAATAATATCTGTCATTCTGAGCGAGAGCGAAGAATCTTGTCGACTATGCATAAACGCTAATGCATGGGCGGCGAAGCAAATCGGCTACCAGTCAGTTGAATAAGATTCTTCACTACGTTCAGAATGACAAGGGGACAATTTGGGCGTTGCCTGCGGCCCAGGCCATCCATTCATACTGCGCGGGCATTAATCACAGGCCTGTATCCATTTCTGTCCTTAAGGCGGATTCTTACTATATTTAATGATTAATTAAATGTAGTATGTTAAACTTAGACGATCCTCGGTGGAAAAATTTTGAAGGTGGTTATCGGCATCCCTATGACGCTTCCGTGCTTTTAAAGACGCTTGAGAAGATTACAAAAGAATCTGAGGCGCAAACAGTTTTGGATGAGCTTTGGGAGGAATTGCATCATCAGGGCGACGTTGGCTTGGCGTCTTATGTTAGCGTACCACATTTGATAAGAATTGCTAAAGAAAGACAATTTATAGGCACAAACATAATTGCTTTAGTTACCGTTATCGAGATCCAAAGGCACAAAAATAATCCTCCATTACCAAAGGAGTGTGAAAGTTCTTATTTGATATCCATTCGAGAGCTTACAGATTTGGTATTGGTAGGTATAAAAGATAGTTGGGACTTGGAAACAACGGCGTGGATGTTGTCGGCTCTCGCCGTATCTAAAGGACAGCCAGCCTTATCTGATGCAATCTCTAAAATGGATACCGAGGATATGATAGATGAATTTCTTGAAAATAATTGACCATAGTATGAAAAATTATAAACTCCGCCTGTTCAAGTGCCGACACTTGAACGGGCGGGGTCTTTATCCTGCATTTTCGTCATATATTCTAGTATAATCGGCGAATTCCGTGGCTTTTAAATTGTTAGCGATTACTTTTTCTGCTATGTCGAAATCCACAACAAAACAGCAAAGCTCCATTGTTCCGCTACCGATGCTGCCCCCATCGCAATGGCCAAGTCCCGTCCATCCAAGCAACTCATCCATTTTATCCTGGAGCCTTGTTCGTTTATCCAAGTCTACTATGGTGCCCATTCCGTCAACCTCGAATTCTATTATTAACGTAAAATGGTCATCAATATCTATTTCCCCGTATCCTTCCTTTACCATTTTTGTCGCCTCCTTTTGAATTTTTCTCTTAAAATTTTCAAGGAGAGTTGATTTTACTTCAATGTGTTCGCCGGTTTGTCCCACAATTCCCCAATGGATTATTCCTGACTTTTTATCCTGTTTATCCCATGCCTCCCAGTAGTTGAGAATTCCATCAATATTTTTATAAAGTTTCAGCATAAATCTATGGTAATTATTGTAATCTTATCACTCCCCCTCAAACCTCAACCCCACCTGCCTCCTTGCTTCGTCCAGCATCCCCATCATACCGCGCGATAACTCATGCGGGATTATCAGGCTTTCCATTTGCCCGCTGCGAATAAGCCCACAAAAATGATCGATCTCATAATTCAAACCTCCTGCGATGATGGGCTCATCAAGTTCAATAACACGTCCATCGAGATAATTGATAGTCGCTTTAACCGGGTTCCACCAATTCTTATGAATCGTAACATACCCAAGCGGCCCCGAAATCAGCGCATCGCCTCTGCCATGCAGGTCGAAGCCGCAGTAGAGTTGTGAATAGCCGTCGTTGTGTTGGGTTTGAAAGATGGAGAACATGTCTACTTCCAGCCCGCTGAAGCGGCCCATGGCTTGCAGGCCAGTCATGGGGCCGAGCCAGTCTAAAGCCAGGAAAGCTTCGTAAGGCGCTATCTGCATGATAGCACCGCCTGCTAACTGGTAACTGAAATTGGGATGATCATGCGCCAGGTCAGCCACTGATGAACCCGCCCGCACATAACCTGCCGGACCCATCGGATCGGTTTTTAGGTGATCTTTAATCTTTTGATACAGGGGGAAGAAGGGCGGTTTCATGCCCTCCATAAAAAGCAAATTCCTTGCTTTCGCTACAGCTAAGACTTCATCCAATTGCCCCAGGTTGACCGTAGCAGGTTTCTCGCAAAGCACATGCTTGCCGGCGTTTAACGCAGCGATACTATAATGGGCATGGCTATCGGGAAGGGTCGCGATATAGACTGCATCAATATCGCGGCTCAGTAATTCTTCCAAACTTGAGCAGGCTTTACCGCCATACTTCGCAGTAAACTCCTCAATATTTTCGGAACGGCGTGACCAGGCAGCGGTTAGTTCTGCACCTTCAACGGCAGCTAATCCCTGCATAAACCGGTGGCTTATCCGCCCGCAGCCTATCATTCCGAATCTGATTGTTCTCATTTACAAGTGATATGCAAAATCCTGCGCAATTATACTTAAACAAAAATCCCTCTCCGAATATGGAAAGGGATTTTATATTTTTTTGAATAGTCTGAGTAGTTTTCCGGATCGGCTATGATCCATGAACTATGAACCAGCAACCTACTGGTACTGTATATAAACAGGGTGCGGTTTGTACATCTTCATGATCTCCTCGGGCGTTAGCATGTGATGCGGTGGCTGCCAGGAGTCGTTTTTGTAAAACAATTTGAAGCCTGTAAACTGTACCGGGTCCTTATAAATATAATCGCGGTAGGTGCCGGTCTTTAAATCGGGGGGCCCGAAGCCGTCCATATCCATCACCATCTGGATCTCAGGGTGAAGCTTGATGTTCTGATAATTGGTCAGCATTTTACGCGTAAAGCGGTGCACAATAAAGATTTTGGCCGGCAGGTGGTTTTTGCGTACCACATCGGCGAGGTAACCGGATACATAGTTAACATCGGCTGCATCGTAAGTGCCTATTTTTTTACCAGGATGAGTGCCATCTTTCATGGAAAACTCCGGGTCGATACCGCAATGTACATCGGGCATTGCCCAATATTTCGCCAGTTTGGGCAATTCTGCATGGATGGTGCTCAACCCAACCTGTATATCCAGGAAAAGTATGGCATGGGCCCTCCTGGCCAGGCGCACCGCGCTGTCTATTTTTTTATCAGGCATGCGGTTCACATACATGTTGTCCTTACCGGGGAAACCCGAAGCCACCACAGCGATATAGTGCAATGCAATTTGCGCGGGTGTTTTGGGATCAGCTTTCTCCCAGTGCTTCGCTTCCCCGCGCAGTTTGGCCAGCATTTCGTCTGGCGGTATTTCGCCCAGGATGCCCATCTTTTTAGCAGACAGGTTACCATAAAAAGCAATCACCCGTTTGTAAGGCAATATAGCGCCGGGAATAGGGTATGGTGTGTTTTTTACCGGCCATTTGCCCGTGGTATCGCCATTGGCCAGCTTTTTCATCAGCGAGTCGTATTGCTTATGATCGATGGGCGGATAAGTTACCGGTGCCGCTGCCGTTGGCGCTGCGACATCAGCAGTCTTTTTAGCTGTCGTATCCGATTTGCCTTTCGGTTTGGCCGCGTTGTTGGGCTTGGTAGCGTTGCTGTTACGGCTGCAGCTATCAAAAAAAGTAAGCGACGCCGCGACAAGCAGCGAGGTTAATGCAATAGTTTTTAATTTCATTCTATTTGGGTTGTTCATATCCGGGGCCGCGCAAAATAGCACCATTTCGGGTGCCGTTATGATGAAAGTTATCAACAGTCAGTTGACCGTTTACCAGAACGTACTTAAAGCCAGTGGAATAGGCATGCGGGTGCTCGAAAGTAGATTTGTCCTGCACGGTTGCAGCGTCAAAAACCACGATATCGGCATACATGCCGGGTTGCAGCAAGCCCCGCCCGGTAAGACGGAATTTTTGCGCCGGCAGCGAGGTCATTTTGCGGATGGCATCTTCAAGGGTGATCAAATGCTTATCGCGAACATACTCCGCTAATACCCTGGCGTTACTGCCATAGCCGCGCGGATGGGGCACACCGGCACCGAATTCGCGTATGCCCGAATCGGATATGATCATGGTGAGCGGGTATTTCATAATGTTCT
>Ga0206934_1184_pt2 | contig 13839 bp, 11 predicted proteins | sample Alteio_BWOrgHeat_16_FD_152932 | JGI IMG/M metagenome (GOLD analysis project Ga0206934, IMG submission 152932) | Enriched cells from forest soil in Barre Woods Harvard Forest LTER site, Petersham, Massachusetts, United States -... | ecosystem: Environmental > Terrestrial > Soil > Temperate forest >...
CAGCGCTGTCATACCTTTCTTAAAACACAAAAATTATATCTCCTTCTCCTTTTCGTACTTTTTGTCTTGACACAAAAAGTACCCAAAAAGTCAAGACAAAAAAATGCTTCTCCCCGCTTCCCTCACACCCTCGCTTTTTTGTCAGGCTAGCGCTCTTAGAACTTCGAACAAATATTGGACTACGATAACCAGTGACCAATGCCTATTGCCTATTTACCTCGCCTTTCAGCCGGGCCAGCGCTCTGTGCTTCGAATTGAGAGATGACAAAATTTGACCGGTTCGTAATTTACAAAGGAAGTGCAGGAATGACCAAAATCCCAGGTATCCTCTTGTAAGGATTGACATAGCGAAAAGAGCGAAACTCTATTTTCGCATCATTTTTTATCGGATGTGGATAATTTCAATACATTGACCATTCATCAGTAAATACGGTCATTTATATTTGCAGTTCACCTATACGAATCATGAAGGATTTTTCTAAAACTACACTAATCTTATATTTTGCTTGTTTGTATTCAATTTCCTTCGCGCAATCGACCAAGGTGAAGCTCCAACCTAGGAAAAGCTGGATTGAGGACATCCGGTTTAATGAATCTGCACAACCCAAATCAGGCCAAGACGGAAGTCACTATTATTTACTTATTGATGATCAGGAAAACACATCACTTGAGGAGAATTACATTCATTATGTGTACAAAATTCTGACTAATGAAGGAATCCAGGAGATGTCTGACCTTAACTTCGTTTTTGACCCGGCATATGAAGAATTGACCCTTCATCAGGTCACCCTTCATCGCGGTGGCAATTCAATAAATCAATTATCCCAATCCAAGATAAAAACAATTCAGAGAGAAGAGAGTATGGATCGTTTTCTGTATGATGGCTCTCTGACTGCAATTATTCATCTAAGCGATGTTCGTGTAGGAGATATTATAGAGTATTCCTTTACACGAAAAGGTTACAATCCTGTAAGTGCCGGACATATTACCAGGAGGTTTACCCTTGATTTTACTGTACCATACGAAAAATCCTTCTATAAGATAATTCTTCAAGAAGGCCGAGCGCTTAATATTAAAAATGAAAATACCGATTTAAAACCTCAGATAAAGAAGGACGGACGCTCCACGTCATATGTTTGGTCGCTGGATCACAACAACGCACTCATATACGATAACCATGAGCCGGATTGGTATGATCCAGGTCGTCACATATTAGTAAGTGACTTCAATACATGGAATGAAGTTGCTGTCTGGGCAAGCGGACTTTACAAATTATCAGAATCAGATAAAAGGGTTATTAAAGATCAAGTCATTAATCGATTTGATGCTTCCGACGTTGAAAAATACACACTTCAGGCGATACGGTTTGTTCAGGACGAAGTACGCTACCTTGGTTTTGAGGAAGGTCTCAATTCTCACAAACCGCATCCCCCTATAAAAGTCTTCGAACAGCGATTTGGAGACTGCAAAGACAAATCACTTTTGTTAGCGACAATTCTTCAGGCGAAAGGCATTGATGCCAGTCCGGTTTTGGTAAGCACCATTTGGAGAGACCAAATAGAAGATAAACTTCCGTCACCCGATGTGTTCAACCATTGCATTGTACAAGTCAAACTCAATAATCAAGAATTGTATTTTGATCCGACCATTAATAATCAGGGCGGTTCAGTTTTTAACACCTACTTTCCCACTTACCGAAGAGGCCTGGTTATTGATCCCGCTACAACAAAACTTGTTCTCTTCAAAGAACCTGTTCAAAGCACTATTTCAGAGGAGCAGGTTTTTGATTTATCGTCAATCGGAGGTGATGCAGTGCTCAGCGTTCGTACAGTGTACACCGGAAATGAAGCTGACGCTCAACGCAGTCATTTTTCTAAAAACAACCGCGAAAGCATTGAGAAAACTTATTTGACGTTTTATGGGAACTTGTATCCTGATGTTCAGAAATTTGATACGATCAAGACGGAGGATAACCGCCTTAAAAATGTTTTTGTTGTTGAAGAGAAATATAAGATCCCAACATTGTGGAAGAGCGATGAGAAAGAACAAGGAAAAATTTCTTGCGAATTTTATCCCCAATCCCTCGAGACTTATTTTAATGTGACAAAATCGAGTCAACGTAGCGCTCCCTATGCTCTTACCTACCCTGTCGACTACAGCCATCACATTCAAATTAATTTGCCGGAAAAATGGAATTTGAAGCCTCGGCAAGAAATTCTGGAACAAGCCGCTTATCACTATGAGTTTAAAACTTCGATCAACTCGGAAGAAGATGTAATCCACATCTACACAAGTTATAGAACAAACCAGAATCATGTTGACATAAAGGATTTTGAGAAATTCGTATCAGATCATCAAAAGATGATGAGTAACCTTAGTTACAGTCTCACCTATAACAGAAATCTTGAACCTGCGCGCACGCCAAAATGGCCGGCCCTTCTCGTTTCTGTTCTTTCGGCCGTCCTTGGCCTCTGGTTGATCTGGTGGCTTTATAAAAGGTACGATCCTGCGCCCTATTTCATGGATGTAAAAGCTGAACGCATTGGAGGTTGGTTGATACTTGTTGCCTTCGGGGTAACTTTATCGCCCTTCAGAATCTTTTTTGATCTTTTCTCTAATCCTGATTTACTGAATGGAGGCAGTTGGTCAGCATTACTGGCTCAGGAAAACTATGGCCTACTTGTGTTTGTGGTTTTTGAGCATGTCTACAACATCATTAATCTTCTCTTTTCCATATTGTTAGTAGTACTCTTTTACAAAAGAAGATCTTCTGTTCCTCGTTTACTTTCAATCTTCTACCTGGTAAATTGCCTCGTTCTATTACTTGAGGCATTTTATTTGATTCAAACTAATAATGATGCTGGTTCTGACAAGGGCTTCACAAAAAGTCTGATCCAAAGCATCGTAGCCACAGCGATTTGGGTGCCTTATTTCAATATCTCATCACGTGTCAAGGAGACGTTTGTAAATCGTTCTGATGATTATATGGAATCTCAACCCAATTAACGGATGAGACCGAATCTCAAGTTCAAAAATTTTAATGTACCTGATCGAAGTAAGAGAGGTAGCGCACTTCAAAAATCTTTATTCGTTATTCTTAAATCTTAAATCAAAAAAATAGGTGCAAAGAGAGCGGAGCTTTGATTGGGGAGATACCGGATCACTCACAAACCCATCACACTCGCTGTCCGGTATGACAGTAACATAAATGGAGTTCTCTTCGATTTAAGAATGCAGAATTCAGATTTACTATTTTAGAAGTGGCGTCTTCTCCCTCAGCGCTGTCATACCTTTCTTAAAACACAAAAATTATATCTCCTTCTCCTTTTCGTACTTTTTGTCTTGACACAAAAAGTACCCAAAAAGTCAAGACAAAAAAATGCTTCTCCTCGCTTCCCTCACACCCTCGCTTTTTTGTCAGGCTAGCGCTCTTAGAACTTCGAACAAATATTGGACTACGATAACCAGTGACCAATGCCTAATGACTATTTACTATTTACCCTACTTATTTACTGTTTTTTTGAATCTTTCTTGGTCCGTAGCTCTCATTTTATTGAATCCGTCTTTATTCAAGCTCATTATGATAACTCCGTTCTGCCCCTAAGGTCCATATTTGTCTGTTGCATCCTTTCCCTTTACAATTTCCATTGAATCAATCCAGCTAGGATTTACATATACCAGTAAGTTCGAATTAGCGTCATCCTCTTTCACTGATATACCACTACTGTCGGTAATTAGTGTGTTGCCCTCAGCCTTTATAATGTATAATTGTGGGCTGGTTATCGGAGTAAAACTTTGCCCCGAAACATTTGTGCAGATTGCCAGAAGAATTAGTCCGAGAATAATAATTTGATTTTTCATATAATCTATTGTTTAAGTCCTATTGTTCCTCTTTGTCTTAAAGCCACGGCAGCCATGATTTGGCTATAGGTGATATGCATATAGCCTCAATAGTTCTATCAAATTTAACGGTTTGATTGGGAAGGTTGGGTGTTAATCCAAAGGAAATTCATATAAACATCTGATTGTGATAATGGTGACGCGAGTTCATATTTGTTATGTATCGATGCCTTTAACCTAATTATTATATTATGAAACATTCATTTAGAATTACGTCGCTCATCTCAGCGTTCATTATCGCAGCTGTGTTTTCGTACGCACAGAAAACTCCTAACCGGATGGCCGTTACAGTTGACGGGAAATTGTACAAAGCCGAGCCTCGCAAAATTACTTACGGCTCTTCCGTTTTACTTACAGGCAATACTGTAGGGCCAGACAAATCGCTGCGGATAGGCGTTGGCAACTGGGCTTCTCCAGGTGCTTATGCTCCGGGAAAATATCTTATAGTTGCCCCTGATCAAGATATACCCAAAGATCAAATAGACCGTTTGCTACCAGAAAACTTTATAGGCATTGCTACCCTGAGATATATCGAAGAAACAAAAGCACCCCGCATGCGATATCACAAGGGAAACTCAGGCAATAACAATGAAATATTAATGTTATCGGTTAAGGGAGATTCAACCATCATTGAATTTCAATCTGTAAGCTTAACAGGGACAAATTGGAAAGAAAAGGTAACAGCAACAGTACTTGGTGGCGTCGGAAGGTTAGAACAAAAAATGAAGGATAAGGCCAAAACAAAAGTAACCGGATATGAGGTGGACATTGACCCTGAACACAACGGTTACCATAAGGAGGACGGAACGGATGTGATCATGTTAACTAATGGTCGTATTTCACTTTCGACAAAACAGCAGCCTTAGCCATAATTGATTAACTAGAAAATAGGTTTGAATTTTTTAAATATTCCCGCTGGTTAATTCCATCGGGAATATTTTTTTTACCAGTCAGCCTGCTATCATCACGTAAAAGGGTCTCTCCTCACACCCAATGCCTGACCCGTAGGTAACAATTTGCCCGTTGATATCAACAGAACTTACGCTAAATTCATTGGTGATTTTGTCAGTACTGGTCGATTGTTGAAATGGCATTATAGTCCCCAATATGGCGCCACTCGTAAAATCGTAATGGTCTCTTTGATTTACCTTCGATATATTTGGCTCATTGATAAAATGACTGATAAAAGACAATATGAAAACTTGTAAAATACATGCAACCGCCGTTAGCGGACTAATTTCTGTTTTTCTGGCGATAGTCCCTTTGCAAATTCACGCCCAGCAAGCACAACCTCTACCCAACGGCTATTTCGTTGTCGTCTCTACGTTCAAGGATTCTCAATCTAGAGAGGCACGCTCCTACTCAGAACTTTTAAACAAACGCGGATTTACTTCCACGTTCGGAATAGAGGCGAGCAAGCACTATGTCTACGTTTACCTCGCGTCCTTTGGCTATGACCAATTCGCCCAATCGGTAGACAGAATGAAAGCAGCACGGGCAAAAGACGGTTTTCCTACCGCATGGGTACTGAAGATTAAGGACGGAAAAGAAATTAAAGAGGGTGAGTCCGTTGAGGAATCCAACCCAAAGGTTGTGGCCAAATCGCCTGTCTCCGACGAGCAGTCGCTGGTGACAGAATATATTCCCAATCCCACTCCTAAACCGATTTTTAAACCACAACATCTTGGCAACACACCAATCTTCCTGTCAGTTATTAAAAAAAACAATAAGAAAGTGCTTGATGGCACAGTGAAAATTCTTGATGTGGAAAGTAAAAAAGTGCTCGGCACGGTAAATGCAAATGCATACTTCGAGATCCCGGACCCCAAGTCAAAGTCGGGTGACATCACGCTGGTTGCTTCAGCTTTCGGATTCAACGACGCGACACAGCAAATGAACTACAAGCAAACTGAGCGCGATACAGTCAACGAGGATGTAACGCTGTTTGGGAATTTTTTCATGCTGACATTCGAGATGGAAAGGATGACATCGGGCGCTAAGACAACCCTCACGGGTGTTTCTTTTTTTAATGATGCTGCTATCATGGTGCCGGCAAGCCGCAATCAGTTGGACGATCTTCTCGACATGCTTAACGAAAATTTAAAAATAAAAATTCGTCTCGAAGGCCACACCAATAGCAACTCTCGCGGAAACATTGTTTCTGTAGGCCCTTCAAAAAACTACTTCGCACTTACTAAAGACAGAATAACAACGAGTGGGTCAGCAAAATCGCTGTCGGAGGCACGTGCCGAAGTGATCAAAGCCTGGCTGGTGGATCAAGGTGTTGCCGCCGATCGAATTGAGACTGTTGGGTGGGGAGGAAGTAAACCAATTTACGACTCAAAAAGTAATCTTGCCCGTAAGAATTCGCGCGTTGAGTTAGTGGTGGTAGAATAGTTTAATGCAGCCGTGATTTCTTGCCAAGAGCACAGCAAAGAGTAAAGCGACGAATTTTAAATAATTTGATGTTTGTTTTCATTACTGGGATAGTTGAGCGTAGAAATGTCGGTGGCTGCCTGTGCTAGTCGGCTTTGCAGCCCTGAGTGAATTGCTGTAACATTGGTACGTGAAATCTACGCAACGAATCGGGTTGATACTGACGCTGGTATTTGTTCTACCGGCTGTTTTCTTCTCGGTCTACGAAATCTCATCGTTGAACCGGGATGAAAGAATGATTCAGGATGTTTACCGCAAGCAACTTGATGCTATTTTATTCTCCGTAAATCAATACTCTGACGATGTTCTGAATAGCTGGATTGCAAAGGTGGAAAGCGGATGGATCGAAAAGGTTCCTGGTCACACGCCAAAAAAAATTAAGAACCTGCTGACCTTCAATTCTTCCTTGGCGGCTGTATTTATTAGTGACCCGCCTTACGGGGCCGCAAATGGCGCTGTCTTTTCGCTTACCGACTCATCGAAAGAACGCATTTCGGCAATCAATGAAACTTTGAGTTCAGGTGCTGAGAATATTCGACAGTTAGTAGAATATAAAAAAGACGGGTTTCAAAAATTGCAGTCTCTTCCTTATCGAGACAGTGCAAATAACGACCTGCGGTGCCTCGCCTTTGTAGTGGGCGACCAGCCTTCTCAATTCTCCATAGCGGGTCTTCTTGTCGATCCAAATATTTTTATTCAGGAAGTAGTGGGGCCGCGCCTTCAGATCATTGCAAAAGACCAATTCATACTTTCAGTCTTTAAAAAAGGATCACCCGCATCGATCTATTCTACGTTGGCGAGAAACGGGGACACGCTCAAAGCGGAAGCACACACGAAGGATCTGTGGCTACTCCCCGACTTTACTATCGGCATCCGAGCGAATGGCGCTTCGATACAAAGTTTGGTGGACAAGCGAACAACCACCAACCTTATCTTGCTGCTATCTCTGGATGCGGTACTGATTGTCGCTGTGATTCTTGTTTTCAGGAATGTGAAGCACGAAGTCCAGCTGGCACAGAACAAAGCTGATTTTGTTTCTAATGTTTCGCACGAGATACGAACGCCACTCGCGCTCATAAGCATGTTTGCTGAAACGCTCGAGATGGGGCGTGTAGGATCGGAGGAAAAAAAACAGGAATACTATTCCATCATCACGAAGGAAACGCACCGTCTGTCGGGGATTGTGAACAAAATCCTCAGCTTCAGTCAAATAGATGCCAACAAAAAAAACCTTGTTTTTCGAATTGTTGACATCAATACAGAAGTGAACGGGATATTAAAAACCTATGATTTTCATCTGAGAAGCAAGGGATTCGGCTATACTTTCATTCCGGGTGGTGAGGTTTCTGTTCAGGCTGATGGTGAAGCTTTTGCAGAGGCCGTCATCAACCTGATTGACAATGCGATGAAGTACAGCCCTGATAAAAAATTCATCGAAATCACTTCTGGAATTGAAAACGAATATGGCTATGTAGCCGTAAAAGATCACGGTATCGGGATCAGCAAGATGGACCAGAAACATATCTTCGACAAATTCTTCCGCGTGTCGAGCGGCGACCTTGCCAAAAGTCTGGGCACAGGATTGGGACTATCTCTCGTGAAGCAGCTTACGGAAGCCCAGCATGGGCACGTCACCGTTTCAAGCGCGCCTGGAAAAGGATCTGTGTTCACATTGTATTTTCTATTAAAGAAAACCGAATCATAATCGATGGCCACCATACTCATCATTGAAGACGAGCCGGCTATGCAACTTGGCCTCCGCGACAATCTGGAGTTGGAGAACTACACCGTGCATATCGCCAGCGATGGTGAGGCAGGCTTGGCCCACTTGAAGACTGGAACTTATGATTTGGCATTGTTGGATGTTATGCTTCCGAAACTTTCAGGCTTCGATGTTTGTAAGATGGCCCGTAGCGCAGGCATTCGCACGCCAATCATTTTGCTTACAGCGCGTGGTGAAGAAATAGACAAAGTTGTGGGTCTCGAGTTGGGTGCGGATGACTACATCACCAAGCCATTCAGCATCCGGGAACTGTTAGCTCGCGTGAAGGCCATCTTGCGACGAAACCAGCCATCGGTGGCTCAGACTGCGTCACTGGTGACAATCGGCCGCTTAGTCATCGACTTCGACGCATTTCAGGCGGAAGAAAACGCCCTCGAAATAAAACTCTCACACAAGGAATTCGAGGTGCTTGCATACCTGGTCAAAAATAAAAATCAGATCGTCAGCCGGAATGACCTGCTCGAAAACGTGTGGGGTTATGGTGAGTCGATCACAACTCGAACGGTCGACAACTTCATCGCTCGATTGCGTCAAAAAATCGAATTCACTCCAAACCATCCCAGGATTATCCTGACTGCCCACGGCTCCGGCTACAAATTGGTGCTGTAGCTTTTCACTCCTTGTCGCCTTGTGACAACTTGTTACAAACGTTTACCATCTGGTGACATCTTGCACACGAGGCATCGCGTTATTTGAACTGTGAATCAAAATCACTTCAACAAAACAAATAATGCCATGAAAAACAAATCAAAGATTCTTGCAGGGTTGGTGGTAGCGCTGATCCTGGCATATGGTGCAGCCAGTGCACAAGTCAACGGTCCAGCCGTAAAAATTCTGCCTTCTACTGAAGACGGTGTATTGAAAGTTATGTATGCGTACAGCAGCAGCGAGCCTATAAAGATCAGGTTCACAGACGCACAAAACCTAAACCAGGTTGATTATATCGGCGGTGAGAATTTCCCCAGCGGATTTTCTAAGAAATACGATATCCGGAACATCGAAGTCGACGCGTTCTGGATCGAAGTAAAATCTTCAAAACTCTCGGTTGTCTATAAAATGACGGCTCAAAAGGACGGGACCTATCACCCACTCCTGGAGAAAACGACCTATTACCATGATTTGGTAGCCGCTAACAACTAAATGGTTTAGTTGTTGTTTAGGAAAGGAGGTGGCCTTCACACAGAGGCCGCCTGCCTTTTTTTCAAATCAATGGTGTATTTTTGTAATTAAAAATAAGTTTTTGAAATACGTTGGCTCTATTCTTCTCCTATTCCTATTGCTTTCGGCGCCGTCTATAGCGCAGACTATCAATTTAAGAGGGACTTGGAAATTTCATATCGACGACAATCATACATGGGCTTCGCCGCAATTTGACGATTCGGGTTGGAAAAATGTATTCGCACCTTCGGCTTGGGAAGACGAAGGCTTTAACGGGTATGATGGCTTTGCATGGTACCGAAGAAAATTTGACGGCAAACAACTCAGCAAAAAGGAAAATTATTACTTGCGGCTCGGCTACATCGATGACTGTGACGAGGTATATGTGAATGGCAAACTGATCGGTTTCTCAGGGCGCATGCCACCGCGATTCAAAACTTCTTACAACACAGAACGAAGGTATCTGTTGCCGCCGGAAGTGATCAATTTTTCGGGTGAAAACACAATTGCAATTCGCGTATTCGATGTTATGCAAGGTGGTGGAATTGTAGATGGTGAGCTCGGAATTTTTCAGCAAGAAAAAAACAAACTTATGGTCGTGGACTTGCAGGGTGTTTGGTCTTTCGCACCTAGCGAGAACAAAGATCCGATCCGAAATAAGAATGACTGGAAAAAAATCATGGTACCAGGCCCATGGGAGCATCAGGATTTTCAGGACTATGACGGCTTTGCCTGGTACAAAAAGACATTCATTCTTCCTCCAGAGGTTTCAAAGGCCGGCTTAGTGCTCGTGCTGGGAAAAATCGACGACTTCGATGTCGCGTATCTGAATGGGAAAGTCATCGGCTCAACAAACGATCACAGACCATATGGTCGCAGCGAGTCTTATGAACAGACACGCATCTATGACATTCCGGCTGCGTCATTAAAAGCCGGTGAAAACGTGATAGAGGTGCTTGTGGAAGATATGGGAAACATCGGTGGCATCTACGAGGGACCAGTTGGCATTACCACTCATGCGAACGCTAAGAAGATTCTTGAAGATTGACGTTGTCCTCTCGGCAAACAAGCTCAACTCCTGATCTGTAAGTAAGTCTCAATTGTTACTCGGGGAATTCAACATCAAATGAGCTGACTTCGCTCCCATCGGTGTTGACGGATGTTAGCCTTGGCTCATCGAATTTTTTAAACAGCACACGTGATTTTGTGTGAAACCCCCTGAGCATCTGAATAAAATGACCGCCTTTCGTGTCGTAGATGAGGTCTGCCTTACGTGTGATTAGATTCATGACGTGCAACTTGGAGCGAGCAGTGAACACAAGGAATCTATCGGGTACGTATCCCGGTTTGTCCAGTAAGGTTGATTCCTCCGTCCCGTTGACAGGGAATATTCTCATAGCCTTGGTCGGGTTGTCGTTTTCAAAAGAATAGATGCCGCTTTTCTTACCGGCGTTCATATGAAACAAGATATACTTTTCACTGATCTCAGAGAGATTGTCAATTCCCAAGGCATTGAGTTTGGAGAGTTTTGTAGTCTTCCCGTCGAGAAGGTCTATGGCATAAATGTCAAATCTGCGCGCGTCTGTTGTGCCCTTCGTCTTGCTGCTGTTGTATTGTTTGGCAGAGCAGTACAGCACCGCATCGCCTTTGGTGGAAAATATCGCTTCGGTAACCAGCTCGCCGCCGCGCGTTAGTTCCTGCACACCGGAGCCATCATTATTAGAGACATATACAGCACTTTCACCAAAACTTTTTTTGAAATATTTAATGAATACAATTTTTTTTCCATCCGGTGAATACCGGGGGTTTGAGAATATCCCATCGCTCGATGGCTTCAGGATTGGCCTGGGAGAAGTGCCATCAGCATTTATCTCAAATACGGTGGTGGCGCCATCACGTGTGCTCAGCAGCAGCACTTTCTGGTCGTCGGGGGAAATATCAAAGCTTTCGATTTGGTCGCGGTTGTTATGCGGGCGATGATCGCCGCAACCTAGGAGGATAACAAAGATCAAGAGGTACGTCGCTCTCATACGAAAGTCAATTACTTCATTTTGATGGAGATTCCGACACTCTTGTCAGCCTTTTTTCTAGTACAACCAATAAATTTTAATACCCCGATTATCAGTCTCTGAAGTTGGTCACAGTTATCCAAAATTACAGGTCACCATGGAGCCTTAGGACAAAGCTTCTGCCAATGAGTGATTCTATATCAATTTCCTTTCACAACAAAGACAAAATCGCTACCCAGTTGGTCGGAGCCGAACTTTCCAAATTGAGGTGCCGTCTTCAGTGTTTCGACAAAAGTCATCAATTCGCTCAATGTTAGAATTCAGTCTCCACCCATTCCTTTTCAAGGGCTCAATCATTTGTTTTGCAAACGGAGAGTGTCTTCCGGCAATACCATCAGAAACATACCTCTTGCCAGCATTAATTCCTTGTTTCATTTATAGAATCGAGCCAACCTACCACAGATAGCCTTCTAAAAGATTAACTACTTCGAAACAAAGATCAAGAACCCGGCCATTCCTAAAGCGAGGTAGACTATCCCTGAGATGATAAAACTTAGCAACGTTCTCCAAAACACAGATGACTTTTTGGTAGTGTTAAAAAATTGGGTAAGCGTCCAAAAAGTGAGGAGGCCAAGGCCAAGATTAACGAAATCCGAAAAACCTTTCAGATCACCAGTTCCATTTAGCAAGTAATAAAACGGAAATAGCAGGATGTTTACTACCAGTCGCTGCCCGGTAAGAAAGGCGTTGAGTACAAGATGTTCTATAAAATTGTAACCCTTTTTTCGGAATGATAAGAATGTACCAAGTGTAAAGACGGGAAGTAAAAACAGTGATACAATTGAGTAGTGACCACTTACCCAATCACTGAATTCATTAAATGATCTCCGAATCTCCTCTGCCTTGCTATCTGTGCCATTGACCTGGAATGCCTGGCCAAGCATACTGATGTGAAAATAATGAGAGAGTAGTCCTAAAATCCCGGCCAACACAAGAATCAACGAGATGGGCTTAAAATGCTTAACCCGTTTTCCTTCCATGTACTCCCTGATTGACGTTCCGGGACGTGTGAAAAGTTCTTTTATTGTAAAAAATATTCCCTTTTCAAGATGCAGCAGACCGTGTTGAAGATCGTGCACCAGAAAATGGATATTCATTTTATGCGTTTCAGCAGGCTGACCACATTGGTTACAATATCGACCTTCAAATTCAGCGTTACAATTTTTACAAGCTATCATAGAGATTGAAGAATCTTAAAGGTAAAACATTTCGCTTTTTAATTGTATGCCTGCCAGGCAAACTTTAAAGGGACTTCCTTTCGACTATACCATGGTAGTAGGTTCGGATACAATATTTAGATGCAAAATCAGAAGATTCCACTTTGCCCTATCAGTGTACACATTTGAATAAATAAACTGAGCCATGGCCTTGATCCAACACCATTGGCCAATTTTTCTTAGATTTTTTAGATTGGATGGTTCTCGCTCCGAAGCTGAGAGACTATAATAGAACGAGACCTCTGAAACGTACTGAACAGGTCACTGAATTAGGAAAGTGTTCGGCAAAAGAAAATTTATAATTGATGAATTGTATTCAGGCCAGGTATTGATAAAGGAAACCTTAATTATTCTTCATTTATTATAAGTTCAACCACTTAGACCCAATGGGCACACCCAAACCCGTGCAGGCATCCCATCCCTTTCCGGCAGTATATCCTTTGTTTGTTGAAGTAGTGATATTATTTCCGCTTACAATATCACGGCAGGCGGAAGAGTTATTATATAACTCATTGTGAATAAATCCGGCATTTTTTCCCTGACTTTCATTGATACGTGCAATTAATCCAGCAATAAGCGGGGCCACGGCACTTGTACCACCAATAACAAGTTGATTCCCGTCTACCAAAACTTTATATCCTGTCGCAGGGTCTGCATCTGCAGCCACATCAGGAACTCCCCTTCCTTTTGAATTTGAACTAACCGATATGGGAACATTGACGTTCTGCTGGTATGATGGCAAGTCGAATACACTGCTCACGCCTCCACCCGTTGCGCTGTCAGCACTCTCATGCCAGACAGTTTCCGTTTCAATTTTATTGCCGAGAGTCATCAGCCGCGTACCCCCACAAGCGAGAACATATGGACTTGACGCAGGAAAATCGACATGAGCAAGACCATCACTTACACCATCACTAGAACCTCTGTCTCCTGCTGCAGCACACACAGTAATTCCAAGCGATGCTGCAGCCTGGAATGCACTATTGAAAGCATCCAGCGACTGCGATGTCCAATCACTCTCTGAGGCGCCCCAGCTAATGGATAATACGTCAGGCTTATTTTTTGAATCATGTATGGCTGTATTAATTGCATCCAGAAAACCTTTATCTGTATTGGGTGCGAAGTATACAGCCAGCAAAGCGTCGGGCGCAACAGCACCGGCTACTTCAATATCAAGCATCACCTCACCATCGGCGCTATCTGGGGAACTTGGGTCGTTAACTCCCCCATCGACAGATACTGCGACAACCTCGGGAGTTTTCATTCCGAGATTTGA
>Ga0206934_1237_pt1 | contig 13837 bp, 12 predicted proteins | sample Alteio_BWOrgHeat_16_FD_152932 | JGI IMG/M metagenome (GOLD analysis project Ga0206934, IMG submission 152932) | Enriched cells from forest soil in Barre Woods Harvard Forest LTER site, Petersham, Massachusetts, United States -... | ecosystem: Environmental > Terrestrial > Soil > Temperate forest >...
AAAATACAACTGGCCGCCTTTATCTTGTTTTCGGAAATCACTACTGCGCCATCGTGCAGCGGGCTGTTTTTCTGAAAAATGCTTTCGAGCAGGCGTTTGGATATTTTGGAGTCGAGCACCTCGCCGCTGTTCTGGTAAAACTGATCGTCGTAGTATTTGGTAAAAACGATCAGGGCCCCGGTACGCGATTGCTTCAGGCTTTTGCAGGCGTCAACAATGGGTTTGATGCGGGCGTAGTTGTCTTTCTCGGCTTCAGACCTGCCAAAGAAGTACTTCCACCAGGCTTTGTTGCGCTGCAGCGATGCATTTTTACCCACCAGCAGCAGGAAACGCCTGATCTCCTGCTGGAACAGGATGATGACGGCAATAATGCCCACATCGGCCACCTTTTTGAGGATACCCGCCAGCAATGGCATTTTAGTGGCAGGTACAATAAAATACAGGATATAGATGAGCGCCAGGCCGATGAATATATTGGCCGCGATGGTACCGCGAATGAGATTGTAAAGCTGGTAAATGATGATGGCCAGCAGCAGAATATCCAGCACCGAGAAGATGGTGAATTTGAAGCCGCTGAGATCGAACCAATGCATTGAGCGAAGTTAATATTTTAGTCGGGAAGTCCGCGAAAGTCCGAAAGTCGGGTTAAAGACTTACGAAGTTTTGAAAACTTCGTAAGTGTTATTCAAGCACTACCCTGGTAAGGCCCTCCAGGAACGCCCCATCCCCATACCGGCATCGGTACATCCAGCGATTCGTTAACCTCGTCGAGATTTGAGTTGATGACCGCAATACGCGTCCCCCATTCCAGGTAAGCCAGGAACGCCGAACGGAATTCGGGATCGTCGGGCAGTTGCAATTCATCAGCCGTTTGCAGCAACAATTCCATCCAGCGTTTGCGATGATCCTGCGTCAAATGTTTGGACAGATGCTTTTGGATCATCCTGAAATGGCTGCCTTCAGACTCGCTGTAAGTTTTTGGTCCGCCCAATACCTCGGCCACAAAATGCGCCACATGTAAACGATGCTCGGGCGACATGTGTTTAAATACCGGCTCCAGGATAGGATCGGCTAAAACCTTGTCGTAAAATTTATCAAACAAGGTGACAAAAACAGGCATGCCGCCCGCCCATTCATAAAGCGTAGGCACAACAGGTTGTTTATTATTTTCCATACTTATCGGTACATAGGATAAATATAGAGGTTAGATATGATACAGGAATCCAAAAGCCCACTCAATTGACCATGCTGTGACCTAATCTCTAACCTCCGGTCTCTAATCCCTAATCTCTACCTTAGGAAATAACAATGAAGCGACAATACTCACCAACAAAATACCGAGGATGATCAATAGCGATACACCGGTGGTAAGTCCGTACTGCGCGGCATGTTCACCGGCCAACATTTTGAGACCGATAAATGCCATCAATACTGCCAGGCCGGTTTTAAGATAATGGAACTTATCGATGATATTAACCAGCAAAAAGAACATGGACCGCAGGCCCAGGATGGCGAAGATATTGGAGAAGAATACGATATACGGGTCTTTCGTGATCGAAAAGATAGCCGGGATGGAATCGACCGCGAAAACAAGGTCAGTAACTTCGATGATGAGCAGCACAAGCAGAAGCGGCGTGATCAGCTTTTTACCGTCTATCCTCGTAAAAAAATTCCCTCCCACAAACTTCGGGTGCACCGCAAAATATTTAGACGCGAAACGCACCACGATATGTTTTTCGGTGTCGATCTGTTGCTCCTGGTTACGGTTGATGAACATCATAATACCTGTATATACCAGGAATAAACCAAACAGGTACAATATCCAGTGAAACTGTTCGATCAGTGTAGCGCCAAGGAAAATGAAAAGGAAACGCATCATCACCGCGCCGATTATACCCCAAAGTAATACCTTGTGATAATACTTCGGCTGAACGCCAAAGGCTGTGAAAATAAGCACCATCACAAAAATATTATCGACGGATAAAGCATATTCCACCAAATAGCCGGTTATAAACTCGAGCCCCAGGTTTTGCCGGTAAAGCGCCAGGCTTCCTTTAAAATCGTTGGGGTCGAGGTCCAGATTATGGAGATGATCGGTATTGATCTTTTGCAGCGCTGCGAAATTATCGATGTGATGTATCAGGTGCCCGTAGCGCAGGATAAGGCCGTAGCAGATTAGCGCCAGCGACACCCAAACCCCGCTCATAATGGCCGCCTGCTTAATGGTGATCGGCTTGTCGGCCTTGCCAAACAATCCGAGGTCAATCGCCAGCATGGCAACGATAAATACCAGGAATCCTAATATAAAAAGCAACTCGCTCGACATTATTTATTTCTTTCGGTAGTGAAGCGTACCAATTGTTCCAGGGCGCGGCGCGAATCACTGTCGGGGAAGGTGTTTAAGATCGCGAAGGCTTCGTCCTGGTATTTTTTCATTTGTGTTTCAGCATATTGTAGTCCGCCGGTCTCATTTACAAAACGGATGATATCGGCTATTTTCTTGGGGTCGTCGTTATGGTTCTTAACCAGGGTGATGATCCTTTTCCTTTCCGAACGCTCCGCATGATTAAGCGAATAGATCAGCGGCAGCGTTACCTTTTTTTCCTTAATATCGATGCCGAGGGGTTTACCCACGTCATCTGTTCCAAAATCGAACATATCATCCTTGATCTGGAAGGCAATGCCTATCTTCTCGCCAAACAGGCGCATCTTCTCAACCGTGATATCATCCGCACCGGCCGAAGCGGCGCCACATGCACAACAAGAGGCGATCAACGAGGCCGTCTTCTGGCGTATCACCTCGTAATAAACAGGCTCATCCACATCCATCCGCCGCACTTTCTCCACTTGCAGCAATTCGCCCTCGCTCATCTGCTTTACCGCTTCCGATACGATCCTCAGCAATTGGAAATCGTTATTCTCGATGGAAAGTAACAGGCCTTTCGATAACAAAAAATCACCTACCAACACCGCAATCTTGTTCTTCCATAAAGCATTGATGGAGAAAAAACCCCGCCGCTGATACGAATTATCCACCACATCATCATGCACCAAAGTTGCTGTGTGCAGCAACTCAACCAGCGCCGCGCCACGGTGAGTGGAATCATTGATACCTCCGCAAATGCTCGCGGATAAGAATACAAACATCGGCCTTATCTGTTTGCCCTTGCGTTTTACAATATAATGGGTAATGCGGTCGAGCAGGGGGACCGAGCTTTGCATGGAGGTTTTAAACCTTTCTTCGAAAGCATCAATATCGCCAGCGATAGGTTTCTTGATCTCGTTGATGCTCAGCATTGATTATTCGCGGGCCTTTACCTTGTTTTGATGTTGCCACAAACATAAGCTAAAAAAATATATCTCTGATATCGTCACCTATTTTTAGGACGTCGTTAAACCAAATGCCAGCCAGTCCACTCTATGTATTAAATGGCAATAATGCCAGGAACAAAAGAGAAGAAAATGAAACTTAGAATATTTGGAGGTGTGTTAGTTGCCGCATTGGCCATCACCTCGATAGCAAGCGCACAAACCCATACCCCCGTAATTAACCACAGGGAACACCGGCAGGAGCGCCGTATAAACCAGGGAGTTCGCAGCGGCGAGCTTACCCACAATGAGGCCCGCCATTTAAGAGGTGATGAAAGAAGGATACGTGAAGACAAGCGCATGGCAAGGGCCGACGGCCGGGTAAGCCGCGGCGAACGCAAACACCTGCGTCGCGAAGAAAACCGTACCAGTCGTGCTATATACCGCAAAAAGCATAATGACAGGTTAAGAGGCTAATTTTGATAGGTGAGTGTTGATTTGATGGAGCGTCCCGTCCGCAATGGCCGGGGCGCTTTTTTGTGGAAAATAATTTTTAATGTTTTGCGCCACCACTTTTCATCCAATAATTTAATCAGTATGTTTATGTAATATTTTGATTCTCAGCAATAACAAACCATCCTGTTAAATCACTCACTTAACCAACCACCAATTAAAAACATGAAAACCTTCTCAAAACTCAGCTTCTTTTTAGTAACCCTTGTTGCAATTATTGCAGCAGGCTGTAAAGGAAAAACCGGTTCATCCTCATCGCCAGCTACAAATTCCGAAACGGCCGTGTCTGCTAAAGGCAATTCAGTTATGGATTCTTTAAACATAACCGATGCCGATGAAAAAAAGGTATGCGCGCTGTACGATGATGCGATAACCGACTATATCAAAGAGTTTAAAAATGGATTGACCGACACCTCCAAGGAAGCCAATACCCGGCGGGAAGAGCTTGACAAAAAATGGAAGGAAAAAGAAAAGGAGATACAACCCCAGTTGGAAGCTCTACGCAATAAAATGGTAACGGTGCCCGCCGAGGCCGCAAAATTTGCCCAGTTCTCCACTTACGAGTCGCAGCGCCTGATGGGCGTGATGGCCGAATACCAAAAAATGATCATGAAAAATTTGCCTGCAAGCAAGTAGCTGAAAGACCCAAGCTCTTTATTAGAGCACAAAGCATAAAGCGGAAAGTCCAAAGCTCTTTATTAGAGCACAAAGCATAAAGCGGAAAGTCCAAAGCTCTTTTTATGGTAAGACCAAAAGCTTTCTGCTTTGGTCTTTCTGCTTTCCGCTTATGCCAAAAGCTTTCTGCTTTGGTCTTTCTGCTTTCCGCTTATGCCAAAAGCTTTCTGCTTTGGTCTTTCCGCTTATGCCAAAAGTTTTTTGCTTTGGTCTTTCGCCTTTCAGGCGCTCGGGTTATAGTATCTCAACATACCCATCCGTCCCGTTCACCCGGATACGCTGCCCGTCTTTGATCAGTTTGGTAGCATTATCCACCCCCACAACGGCTGGTAAGCCGTATTCGCGTGCGATAACTGCGCCGTGGGTCATTAGTCCGCCAACTTCGGCTACCAGGCCTTTAATGGATACAAACAAGGGTGTCCAGCTGGGATCGGTAAAGGCAGTGACCAGGATATCCCCATCTTTAAGGTCAGCATCCCCCATGTTTAAGATGACGCGCGCCCGGCCTTCTATAACTCCTGACGAAACTGCCAGGCCTGCAATAGCTCCGGCCGGCAGATGTTCCCGTTTGTAGTGACCTGAAATAATTTCACCATCAGACGTGATGACACGCGGTGGATTTAATTTTTCGTATAATTTATGTTCGCCTTTTCGTTGGGTGATGAGCTGGTGATCCAGCTTGCGGGCGCGCACGGTTTCGCGAAACTCTTCAAAAGTGAGATAATGGGTATCTTCTTTTTCACGAATAACGCCGGCCTGTACCAGTTGTTCGGCTTCTTTCATTAAAGCCTGCTTATGAATAAGGTAGCGGCTGATAATGCCGTACTTTGGATATTCGCGATAGCCGATGAAATTGCGGAGCAGGCTGATCATTTCTTCGGTTTCCCGGGCTTTTTGTTCACCATCAGGTAATTGCTTCAACCGATCCAATAGCTGCTGTTCCTTTTTCGAAGCTTCCCGTCGCCCCTGCTCAAATTTCCGCTTGCCGGTGCCAGGCTCAAAGTTTCTGATATTACTGAGGATCATGGGAACAAGTGTTGATGGTTTTTCACTCCAGCGCGTTTTAGTAATATCTATCTCCCCGGCACAGCGCATACCGTATTTACCGAGATAAGTATTGATGGCGTCCATGGCTTCGCGCCCGCCCTTAAACTTAAACAAGCCGTTTAGAAAGTTATCATCTTTAACCTGCTGTAAATAAGCTATAACTTCCGGATACGGGCGCATCACATCGGCCACATCCAACAAATCCCGACCCATTTCCGCGGTAATATTATTGGGTGCGGATTGGGAGAGCGTGTCTGCTGCATTTTTTTCGCCCAACCACGCCATCATATTGTCGTTGATCCAGGTCGAGGCACCTATGGCAGCCATGATCACCCCTATATTTTGCGGTCCAAATAGGTTCTTCTTTAATTGCTGCATATCCTCCAGGATAAAATCAAATAGATCCGGTCCTGATTTTGTGCTAATGTCTTGCTTTAACTTTGCTATGGATATCTCACTACGTTTAATCAAACCGGACACAATAGCCGGGTCGTTTTCGATCTGTGATCGAATATCCGCAGCCGATTTTCCTTTATTGCCTTTAACATGGTCCGGATCTGCCCCGTCGCCCGGTAATAGTTTTATGAAATCTCCCCGCTCTGTGATGGCAATCAGGGCGTCTTTGATGAGCGGATCATGTTCCCCCATTGCGTCGATGATCATTTTCCTGCCGGTAGGCGAAGCCAGTTGATGGGTAATGTCGATAAATAGCCTCCCGCCAGCTTTAAACATGGGACGAAAAGCAGTTATCTGCCACAACGATAATCCCAGCGGCTTCATAGCGTCGGTCATCATTTGCTGGTGACCGACCGATATGTAGACGTGATTTTCCTGGTCATTTACCTCCGGGATAGGATATAAAGTGGTGATCGGCCTGCTTTGAACAATATAAAACTTATCGTCAGCCAAACACCATTCGATGTCCTGTGGGCAACCGAAATGTTGTTCGATCTTTCGTCCGATGCGCTCCAACTCTAATACCTCGGCGTCGGTAAGCGCTTGCCGGTTCTGTTGGGCGGGCTCTATTTCCTGTTCTTTTGTGCCGCCATCTTTCATAGCATAAATGGCCAGTTTCTTGGTGGATATCTTTTTATCGATAATCCTTCCGGCCTGCACTCGATAGTTATCGGCATTTACCAGGCCCGAGACCATCGCTTCGCCCAGCCCGAAGCTGGCATCAATTGATGACACTGTCCGGTTGGACGTAACGGGATCGGCAGTAAACAATATCCCCGCCGCCTGCGGGAAAACCATCTTTTGAACAACTACAGCCAACTGTATTTTACGATGCCCGAAGCCGTTTTGAAGGCGGTAAATTATAGCCCGTTCGGTAAACAGCGATGCCTGGCATTTACCGATATGCTCCAGGATCGCCTCCTTTCCGATGATGTTTAAATAAGTATCCTGCTGACCAGCAAAGGATGCCGCCGGCAGGTCCTCAGCCGTAGCGCTTGACCGCACAGCAAAGGCCGCTTTTTCTCCAAATTTTGCGAGACGAGCGGTAATTTCTTCGACTATCTCCGCAGAAATGGCTGCCTTTTCGATAACCCGGCGTATCTTAGCGCTAATCTCGCGGATACTTTCCCGCTCTTCCCCCCTAAAACGCCCTAACTCATCCAGCAAACTGTTAAGCTCCCGGTTGTTTTCGGTTATTTTTTTATACGCTTCTGTCGTAACGCAAAAACCGTCCGGCACCTGTATCCCTCCAATTTTGGACAGCTCGCCCAGGTTAGCGCCCTTACCTCCTGCAAGCATCAATTTTGATCGGCCTGTCTCCCGCAAATCAAGTACATAAGGTGGTCTTTGTGCGCTGTCGAATTTGCTTTGCCGTATCATACAAACTGGTTTTTAGCGGTGTGTAAAGCCAAAAATAGAAGTCACAAAGTATCAAAACGCCATTTTTCGACTATATTTTTTTCATAGCAATAAGGATAGGGGCAGCGCGTTATCTATACAACAGGAGGGGATTGGTTAAACTTTGGCATTCAATAAGTTTAAGAAAAGGGAGTTGACATAAAAAAGGCTATCATTTAGAGATAGCCTTTTTGGTGTTCTAAAATCTCATTTCGTGGAGGGAGGGATTCGAAGCCTCGATAACACGCAACTTCGAGCTTAGTAGAACAGGTAGTCGCCTGGGTCCGCGCCGCTTTTTTTGTGTTGAATATCAAACATTCAGGCAAATGCCTTACATTTGCCATCCAATTCCTGGAGAGGTGTCTGAGTGGTCGAAAGAGCACGCCTGGAAAGTGTGTATACATCAAAAGTGTATCGAGGGTTCGAATCCCTCCCTCTCCGCAAAACAATTAATGCCCGGCATAACCGGGCATTTTTATTGATAGTTACAGCGTCAAATACAATCGGGGCAGTCGACAACAAATGCCCGAATATCAAATCGCTTTAAACAACTATATCAATGAAGATAATTATTAGCTAATATTAACTAATAATTTCATATTGGCGGCAATTCCGTGCTGACCAAATAAAAAAAAGCCGTCCTTTTTGGGGGCAGCTTTTGGCAGGCAGATGCTGCCGGGTATTATATCTTGTTAAAAAATCTTTTCTCGCTTTGTTTTACATGCGCTTCCTGCTTTTCGCGGCGATCGCTGATCTCCATCAGCAATGCTTCGTACCAATCTGATTCGGCGCTGCATAGATAACTGATTTTGAGTCCCATCAGGAAATCGTCGATCATCAGCGAATTATTGTTGCGGTCACTGATCTTGCTGTGCCCGAAATCGACCATGTTTTGGTACTGCCCCAGGTATTTGCCGGTAATGCTCTGTACGATATAGTCGCGTTCGCTTTTATCCAGTTGGTTGTATATATAGTTTACAAGAAAAACCTGGTCGTTATACAGGTGTACCTCGCAGCGGGTTTTGAGCCCGTTAAATTTCCATTTGTAAACGAAAATTGAAAGTTTCTTTTCGGTAAAAACGAAGTCGGGTTTGCCGTGGCGTGCGATAACGTTTTTCGAACTTTTACCAAGTACGCCGCGTTGTATGTCGGCATTGGTATGTATGGTGCCCAGTTTGCACGATTCGGTGAAGACGCCGATGTAGCTTGAAAAATTGGTGTACTGGCTCAGCACGGCCTTATAATACGCTGAGCTGCTGCTGTAATCGCCGCCAAAGATACGGCGGAGGTCGGTAAATACCCCGTTTCTTTTAATGTAGTAATAAATATTACGATGAGAGGCTAAAGTGGGCATGTTGAATTGTGGTTGGCTTGTGGTTTTGAGATATTATTTTTTATGTCATTCCTGAATTGTGATTGTTGTTTTATACGGGGGAACCAACTTTAAGGTTATTAAATACCACGAAAACATGTGGAAAAATATCTCACAATATATTTCATTTTAAGAAACTAAAGCGTGGCATTGTGCTATATTATAATTAATAGTTAATTATAATAAGCACCTGGCGAAAATTAACGGCATTAAATGAATTGTAACCTGAATGTTACAATTTGAAATGAAACAATGTGGCAATGCAGCCACTGACCCATAATGTGGCTCGGAAGTAAATTCTCAGGACGTATTATTTTCCGTTTATGAGCAATGCGCTTAGTCCCTGTGCAAACCAGCGGGCCAGGTAGTCGTTAGGATGAAGCGGGTTGGCAAGACAGTCTTTTGCCTTTTTTTCCCTGTAAATGGCGTCGCTAATGGCATACATGTCGAGGCAAACTACGCCGCGTTTTTCCAGCGCCTTCAAAACCCGGCTGTAGCCCTCGAGGTTGCCGGTGTAAAATGATTTGTATTGATCGCTGTCCAGCACATAATCCGGATCGAACTTCATATTCGCGATCAGCAAAAATTCCACGCGCGGATTTGCCGCTTTTGCTTTGCGCATAATGGTGTCAATATATCCTTTGAACTGCCCGGGCGTTAAGCGCCAGAAATCATTCATCCCGAAATCGAGGATCAGCAGATCGGGTTTTAACGGATTTATATATTGCCCGGTGTGCTGCGCCGCCCAATCCACCGTAGAGCCCGGCAACCCTGCATTGATCATTTTTACTCCGGCATCATGACAATTTTTGCGCAGCTGCCTGGCGAACAGGTCGACATAGGGTGGCATATACGGCGGGATGGTATCAAAAGCGCTCACGTCCATGCCACGGGTGATGCTCATGCCATAGGCAACAATCTGCAAGGGTTTTTTAGCCCGGAGTTTAGCCATCGTATTGGGCAGCAGATTGCCTTTATATGCCGGAACGGGTCCCTTCCATTGATCGTGATGAGTATAGGTTACCACCACCCACTGCGATTGGGTATTGAACCAGGCGAGATCTTTTTTGGTATCGAAGGAGGTATCTGCCCGCCAGGGCATTGTCGAATCTGCCATCCGGGTGATGGTACTCCCTGTAAAGGAATAGTCTTTTCCTTCGGCATAAGTATTTTTCAGATCATAGCTTTTTACCGAAAGCACCCGGTCCGGTGTGAACAGCAATTTACCGTCGGCGGGTTTACCGTTGACGGAATAGAGCAGAACCGTTTCATTGTAAATAGTGTCTGAATGCCAGAAGGGGCGCATGTACTGGTCGAGGTTGACAGCGGGCCGGTGCTTTATTTTTGAATGCGGCAAAGCATTGGCATTGATCGAAAAATCATCGGCATAAATAAAGCCTTTCGTAGCGCTTTTTTCGATCCCAATCTCCATATAGCTTGCCCCGGCCGGGGCTTCGGTGTAATTGCCCGTTTGCTGGTATACCGTAGAATCAGGTGTCTTATTTTTATATTCCAGTATTTTTTGATGTTTTGAATTAAAGAATCGCACAAACGAATAAGCCTGTACTCCTTTTTCAGCCGACTTAACGAAAACTTCAAACTCCATAACAGCCAAAGGCGACACGGCGACCGTCGTAAAAACGCTCCCCGATTCTATCCGGGCGGCTTTATTCCCATGTCGCGCATTACTTCTGTCGATAACGACTTTGCCCGAAGTATGCCAGCCTGACAAGCCCTGCTCAAAATCAAGGTTAGTTTGAGCCGAAAGCTTACCGATAGTTAGAAGCAGTAATATGAGTGATGCGAACCGAATATTCATTCAACAGCAATAAAACAATCCAATCTTTATTTATCCTCAATAATCACCTTGTTCCCCTCAACCGTCAACGGCAGCCATAAATAATCTGATTTAGGCAGATCGAGCTTATTCCATCTGTCAGCCATGAAGGTAAAGCTGCCGGGCTTGCCTTTCACCGGCAGCACATAAGTGCTCTGCGCTTCAAAGGTTTTTTCGGCACCGGGACCCTTGCAGGGATTGCCGAATTCTTTATATGGTCCCAGCGGCTTATCCGCAACAGCATACATCGCCGCATTGGGCGACCAACCTGTGCACAGCGAGGTGATGAGATAATATTTGCCACCACTTTTGAATAATGCCGGAGCCTCGCGATTCTTGCCGATCAGAATACGGCTGAAAGTCTTCGTCGGGCTCAAATAATCATCAGTCAGCAGGCAAACCTGCATGGTTTTGTTCTGCTCTGATGAGTAGATGAGGTAAGCCTTCCCGTCATCGTCTTGGAACACCGTCATATCCCTCGACATTTTTCCATTAGGTTTTACGCTATGCAGGTAACGGTATGGTCCCATCGGTTTATCGCTCACGGCCACGCCCGATTGTGAATACGAATAATCCTTCTTATCCACATGCATCCATAGCACAAATTTTTTGGTTTTGATGTTATAGATCACTTTGGGACGCTCGATCACACGGCTCGTATCCACGTCTTTCGAGGTGTCGCCTTTTGTGGGAGCAAGTGCAACCCCCTCATATTTCCAATGCGTCAAATCTTTTGACGAATAACACGATACACCACCCGCAGGAACCCGGTAATCTTCCCATTGCTGCCCGGGAACCAGCCAGGTTTTACCCTTTTTTATTTCGCCGAACAGGTAATAGGTGCCATCATGATATAAAATACCTGCTCCGTGGGCGTTCACCGGGTTTCCGGCATTATCCTTCAAATTGCCTTTGACGGTTTGAGCAACCGCCGCACCTGCAAAGTTAAGGGCGAATACGATCAATAAACCGGTTCTTTTAAATATAGAGCACTGCATAAACTTCGGCTTTTAAAATGGCTGCATCTTTTTCGTCGGTGGTACAGGTTATTTGCACCGGTTTTCCCGGATCGAAAGCGTTGTGCTTTATCTCTGCCACACCCCAAGACAGGCCGCTCCAGATCATTTTATCATATTCTATATGCTGCGGGATTACCTTGCCATCCTGCGACACTTGTATTTTGATCACCTCGCTAACTTTTTTCCCATCAGGGGGCGCCCCCAGCCACGAACGGCAGGGATCGCCATTGCTGTAAAACTGTTGAAACACCACGCGCAGATCTTTGCCCTTTTCCGGATTAACATTTGCCTGTAGTGATTTTGGCCCATGCGGTTGAAAGGCAACATCCAATTTTTTTATAGCGGCCGGGATGTTGATACTATCGTCTTTACCCAGGCGATATTTTTCGTTGGCATACCATTTGTTCGGGACCAAGGGTAACGTTTCGGCCCTCAAGTTTGGGCTGATATCCGCCATCGGTATATAAAATCGCCTGCGCCGGATGCATATTGATGGTCAGGCCCAACGTGGCCATTTGCTGTGAAGGATTGACGATAGTACATACTGCGCCGCCATTGATGTGCGAGGAATAAAATCCATACGGCTTCCCGCTGCCGGGGGCCGCGCCAAAGAACACGGTGTTATCCTGTTTTTGCAGTTCATGGTATAGCGCCTGCACTTTACCGAACCATTTGCCGTCCTCCTCGCTCAGCAATTCGAGATTACCGTGATATACGTTCACCCATCCGCCACGAGCCAGTTCCAGTATCAGCATGCCCTTCCAGCAGTGCAGGCCGCGATAATAACACGTACCTGTTTTACCGATCATAAATGCACAATTATCGATACGGCGGATCGGCATGCCGTAAGCTTTAAAAGCGCTTACCTGGTGATCAGAATAATTATCCTGCGAACGCCAGATGTTCATCATCGGTACATCCGAAAAACGGGGGTCGCCGCAATAAAGGGTATCGAAAACGTCCAGCCAGCGGGGGTCGATCTTCGGGGTTTTCTCGAAAGGCGTATAGGTATTATCCATGCTCCCGCCGAAACCATTATAGCCGGTTATTAATACATCGGGATTTGTTTTGCGGAAATCGGCCAGCATTTTGATAAACGCGACCTTGTTCTTCTCAAAAATCTCGTCCTTGCTGAATTTATCCTTCATAGCAGGCGTTACCGCCTCGAAATAAGCGAAATCAAACTTAAACAACCGCACGCCCTTATCATACCATATTTGCAGTGTCTTAGCCATGTGGGGGAGATAACCGCCATCGAACAGGCACATAATATTGGGGTCGGTACCAAGCGAATCCTTCCACGCATCAATCACTTCGAGGAAACGCCCGCTTTGGGTAGCGATCAGGTTGGTCGAGAACCACATACCGGCTTTGATGTTGTTTTGCTTGCAACCTTCGAGCCATTTATCCGGACCGTTCGGCCAGTGTTGTTCATGCCAGGTGCGGTAACCACCCCACAGATCGAACCAAAAAGCGTCCATCACATAGTAGTCAACCTGCACGCCCAGTTTTTTCAGGCGAATCACCTCATTCAACTCGCGCATGGCCAACTCTTCGGTCTGGGGTTTATTGTCCGAGAGTTCATCGTAGGCCGACCAGTTATTGTAGATAAATACAGGCTGCTTTGGGCCTGCTAATTTCATATCGGCATAGGAAGAAGGCTTGCTCCAGGCGCGAACGAACGAGTGCAACGCTATGCCCGAAATAACTGTGCTTTTTATAAACCGGCGGCGTTCCATATATAACTTATTAGCATAGGGTTGTTTCTTCGAAATCCACGCTTTGATGACAAAGTGTAATTATTCCAAAAAATCTGTAGCTGACTTGCTGACGTGATCGTCGCTTTACCAGGGTTTTTAAAGTATGGCTTTTGATTGTAACCGGATATCCCATTATTTAGCTTTTCCAAGCCAGTTTTTTCCACCCAGGAATTCAGACTTTTTATACCATCGATATTAAATCCACTTTCAATACTCCACCAGTCATTACCAAAGTATTGTACATCGCCAATTTTATCTTTCCCTCTTATCAACGAATCCTTTCCTACAAAAATATTATTCAACATAATTATACCCTTGCTTTCGCTTTTTTCGGAAAAGCTTATTGCTGCCACCTTTGAATTGTAAATAATATTGCCTTCAACTACGCAGCCATAAAACTGCTTTTCATCATCCGAACTATTCCAGATATACAACCCACCCTGCGAATCGG
>Ga0206934_1240_pt1 | contig 13828 bp, 16 predicted proteins | sample Alteio_BWOrgHeat_16_FD_152932 | JGI IMG/M metagenome (GOLD analysis project Ga0206934, IMG submission 152932) | Enriched cells from forest soil in Barre Woods Harvard Forest LTER site, Petersham, Massachusetts, United States -... | ecosystem: Environmental > Terrestrial > Soil > Temperate forest >...
TTGCCTGATGCCGTTTGTTCATCAGCAATAAATTCATGCACTTGTTTAATATTGTTCTGCATGAGGTAGACTACCGGATTAAACCAGTTAATGATCTTAAGCAGCTCGAAATACATAATATCCCAACTGTGTCGCTGCCTGATATGGATCATTTCGTGGCGGATAACCATGGCCGAGCGTGCCTGGCCGTTGCCCACAAAAAGATAGTTGAAGAAGGAGAAGGCGTCGTGCTCACCTGATAATTCGATGAGCTTAAAACCAGGATGATTGACCGCTTTACTGGTCCTGGATAACCTTACCAGCTGCCTCACCCTGAAAATGAATAGGCCAAGCATCAGGAAGACGATCAAAGCGTACACCACCAGGAGGTATTCGTCTGTTGTCCACAGCTTTTCGATCTTGACAGGTGTCGGCTGAGCAATGACGGCGTTTGGCTGAACAACAGTAAAGGCGGCATTAGGCAGGTGAGGCGCTATTGGTTTCAATATGCCCAACTGCAGCAATGGGATCGTGAAAGCCAGCAACGGACTCACCAGCAGGTAAACCCGGTTGATCTGGTAATAGGTCTCTTTCCTGAAAAACGTGTAGTAAACCAGGTAAAGAATGATAAGGTACAGGTTTGATTCGAGCAGGTAATAGAGCCAGTTCATGATCTTTTGTTTTTGAGACTTTCGGCCAGTTTGGTAATTTCTTCCAGTTCCTGCAGGCTAAGCTTTTTTTCATCAACCAAAAACGACACCAGGCTCTGGTACGAATTGCTGAAATAGCTCGTCATCATTTTATCGAAGGTGAATTTTTTGTACTCAGCTTCGCTGATGAGCGGGGCTTCTTTCGGTTTCTACACTCGCATTTGCCAAGAATTATGTGTGGATTGACCTCGCGCCAAAATCAGGAACAGCGGTAAAGGCAGTCAATTTGGCTGCCAAGCCGCAAGGCGATACTTTATCTAAAGAAAAAGTCAGCAAGGTCATCCGCAAAAAAACCGACTCGATAGTCAGAGGAGAGACCAAAAAAACTATCGGCAAACAACTCGATACCACCATAAAGGGTGAGATCAGAAAGGGTAAAACTGCCGATAACGTAGTAAAAGTTGCAAGTTTTTCACAAAAACCTGTGAATAACGCAGACTCAAATGGTGTTATAAGGGTGGAAAGGATTACACACCAAACCGGGGGCAAACTTCCGCCACCTGAAGGTTACAACCCTGGATTTCGAAACTTGTATACTTATCTGTTAAAGCATATTCGTTACCCTGCCCATTATTTTGACAAAAAAATAGTAGACAACGTTGTCGCTGAGTTTACCGTGGACGCAAATCATAAAGTATCGGGCTGTAAAATAACCAATGATGCAAAGCCGCTGTTTGCCGATGAGGTAACAAGGCAATTGAAAGGATATCCTGATACCGTAGAAATGGCGCCCGGTACTTACTTTTTCCTGGTGCAGTTTAACCTGATGGACGATGACAGGAATCCAACCCGAACATGGCTACCTTCGGGCGAGTATCTTAAACTTACAGCTAAGCCTGATTGCGCCGGTAATCTCGAGCTCATCGGATACGTGAACGGCAAATAACTTATTAATCGTTTTGACATCATTATTATGCCGGGTTGTGTTACAGCCCGGCATTCTTTTTGTATAAAATCCTGTGATTGAAACGCTTTCATAATTCAATTAAATTTTGATAAATTGCTTTACCAAAAAAATTTAACTTTTATACCATGTCACAGTGCAGTAAGGACAGGGAGCGGCATGCCGTATCCAAATACCTGTTTATTATACTAACGGGTATATTTTTTCTATTGATTTCGAGCCGGGGATTTGCGCAGGATAGTTCGCACAGGAAACCGCCTCCGCCGCCCCCTCACCGCAAGCTAAAGGAAATGGTTGACAAAATTAAAAAGCTTAACCCTTTCAAAAAGAAGGACAAAAGTAATGGTTCGAATCCCGAGGAGCAGGCTAATGTAAAAGATGATCCTAAAAAAACGGATCCAATACCGCCTCCGCCACCACCGCCTGACCCGGTAAAACCTAAGTCGAATACGAATTCAACACATAAAACCACATCAACCAAAAAGAAACCAAAATCAACCAAGCCCGCTACTGATACCAAAGGGAAAGTAACAACGCCGCTCATATAGCGGGCATGGCTTAAACCTGATTGACCATGGATCAGAACAAAAAAACGAGGTATCCGGCAAGGCTGAAATACCTCCTAACCACTGTAGCAGCCTTGGGGTTGTTTAGTATCTCATCGCACGTATTTGCGCAAGGGGGGCCACCGCCGCCACCGCCGAATCCGCTGAACATTTTTAAGAAGCATAAGAAAGACACCGCTTCCAAAAAGGCTGATACGGCAAAAAGCAAAACCAATTCGTCTGCAAGCGTAGCTCCGGGGAGGCCTCCAGGTGGGCCGCCACCACCGCCAAATCCGCTGGATTTGTTTAAGAAGAAAAAGAAGGATACGACAAAAAAAGAAAACTGAGCTTTAAAACTGCGCCAAAATATTTCTGCGTCCTATCGATATTTCTTATTACCTTTAGCATAAGCAAACCTGACAGCACGCCAGGTTTGCTTGTACCTAACAACCATGTCCAATTAATTCCTGTCACCTAGACTTCTCAACATGAAAAAATCTTTATGGCTTATTTTGCTTGCAATCTCCGTATGCATCAATTGCTTCGCGCAGGGCAAAACCGAAACATTAACTAACACTAAAATCGTATCCCTATTTAAAGCAGGGTTGTCGAAATCAGTTATTTTAACCACCATAAAGAGCGCCTCGAGCACGAATTTCGACACATCAACTGACGCTATAATCGATTTAAAAAAGCAAGGCCTACCAGATGAATTGATAGAGGCAATGGTTACCAAGACCTCAGAAAACCCGGCTGCTTCGCCAAATGCGCAAAGCCAAATAAGCCCATCAACGACCGGAGGAAGTAATTTAACCACCCTTGATCCCGGTATATATTATTATGATGAAGCAACAAGTCAAGCCGTGCAAATAGATGGCAGTGTATTTTCTCAAACAAAAGTGGGATCCGGAATTGTGACTGCTATTTCCTATGGTATAGCTAAAACAAAAGCCAAGGCTGTTCTAAGTGGTTCACAGGCAAATTTTCGAATAAATTCCAAAAATCCGGTGTTCTATTTTGTTTTTCCGCACACGTCAAATGGCAATTTCGTGAGCCAATCAACCTCTGGTTCGTGGTATAGTGATGCGACGAGCCCAAATGAGTTCCTCCTGGTTAAATTCAAGGTCAAAAGCAAAACTCGTGAAATTGTTACCGGGTCATACGGAACTTATGCCGGATTTTCGGGAGGTATAGATGACGATAATAAAGTAGCATTTCGTTCTGTTAAAGTTTCTGCCGGAATATATAAAGTTTACCTGGAAAGCCCTTTGGCTGATAGAGAATACGCATTTATGTTTGCCGGCACAGCACAAACGGCTCAAGGCGGTACAACATCTCAAAAAGCGTTTGATTTTAGCGTAGCTGGTAACAGTGTTCAGAATAATAGCGACCCGCGTCCACCGGGCCCGCCTCCGCCTCCAAATCCATTGAACCTGTTCAAGAAAAAGAAGAATGATACCACAAAAAGCAGCAATTGAGATCAGCGCGGAGCCTTCACGTAAATAACCTGCTTGGTCTCAAAAAACTCTTCGCTGAAATAATCTTTTAGATGAAATTGCTGAACCGATAACTTCGATTCGGCAATTTCCTGTTGCAGGTCGCCGCCTTTGAGGTACAGGATGCCGTTGGATAATTTGTTTTTAGATTGGGTGTTGAATTTATTCTTCACCCAGGGATAAAACTCCTTGAGTTGCGTTACCGCACGCGACACAACGAAATCAAACTTTCCGGGAACGTCCTCTGCACGGATATGTTCGGCTTTTAAATTTTCGAGGCCGATGGCTTTGGCCACTTCGTTAACCACCTTGATCTTTTTGCCGATAGAATCTGCAAGGTAAAACTGTGTTTCAGGGAAAAGTATCGCCAGAGGTATTCCCGGAAAGCCCCCACCTGTGCCTACATCCAGCACACGTTCGCCCACTAAAAATTGGATCACTTTTGCGATGCCCAGCGAGTGCAGCACATGGCGTTCGGGTAGAAGTTCAATGTCTTTGCGCGAAATTACATTGATTTGGGCATTCCAGTAGCTGTAAAGCCCAGGCAATTGTTCTAATTGCTGCTTTTGATGCGGAGTTAGTTCGGGAAAGTATTTGAAGATGATATCAGATGTCATCCCGGTTAAAACGGTTTATGATATTGCCCAACAGGTACCGCGCCCTGAAAAGCTGTGCCTTAACGGTACCTAACGGCAGATCGAGCTGTACGGCGATCTCTTCGTAAGAGAGTTCGTCGAAATAACGCAGGGTGATTAGGTTACGGTAACGCGGCGGCAAGCCTTCGATGAGCACTTTCAGCTCCTGGGTTTGCTGCTTCTTGATCGAGGTCTCTTCGGGGTTCAGCACATCAGCCTTAATCTGGAGCGTTTTCTCCTCACCGTCATCGTCCATCATACCATGGATCGACATGGTATTCAATTTCTTTTTGCGGATAAAGTCGATACAATTATTGGTCGCCACGCGGAACAGCCAGGTGCTGAACGCATAATCGGGCTGATATTTTTCCAGCTTTTCAAATGCCTTGGCAAAGGTCTCCACCGTCAAATCCATCGCATCTTCCTTATTATTCACCATTTTCAGGGCCATAAAGTAGATCGAATCTTTATACCGGTGCATCAGATCCGCATAAGCCTTCTGGTTCCCCTCCCTCGCTTTCACCACCAGGTAAAAATCGTTTTTTGCGTTCTCTGTAAAATTTGCGTTTATTTCCACTGAGTAGTTTTTATAAATGTACCTATCACTCCAAAAATATTCAAATAAACATAATAAACAAGGTCAAAGAAGGGCAAATACCAGATTAAATTTTTGCCGTCCAGTTTCCGGAATATTTTATAGTATAAAATTAATTGGGTAATTACCCGGAACAAGAGTATGCCCGCCGCCAGCAGCGGATCGTGCCCGAATACGAAACAAAGTACCACTAATATATAAAATAAAAATCCGGTTAAGGCATCAAAGCTCAACATTCTCCGATGCTTGTTCCGGTACATTTTGCCCACGCCCATATGGCGGCGCTTTTGCCGGTACAATGCCGAAAAGGAAGTTTTCGGCGGGCTATAGGTAAACGCTTCCGGGTGTATTTCTATCGCCACGTTATCAGCGTTTGCATTTTCGTTTACAAAAAGGTCGTCATCGCCCGACATGACATGCATATGCGAGGCAAAGCCTTTATTTTTAAAGAACAACGTTTTGGTATAAGCCAGGTTGCGGCCAATACCCATATACGCATTGCCGGCCAAAGCTGCCGAAAGGTAATTGATAGCCGTGCGAATAGTCTCGAAACGGATAAAATTGTTGAGTAAGCCGCCTTTATACTCATAAGGAGAATAACCCAGCACAATTTCGGCCCGCCCTGTAAAATTAGCTGCCATCCGGGTGATCCAATGCACTGAGGCCGGCCGGCAATCGGCATCGGTAAATAATAGGTGCTCGTTTTTAGCCGCCTTGATACCCATGGTTAAGGCGAATTTTTTACCGGTTTTGAAGCGGTCGTTTTCAGTTACATTAACCGTTTTGAGGCGGGAATATTTAACGCATAACTCCTTTAAAGCCTGTTCGGACTCATCCAGCGAACAATCGTTCACTACCACAACCTCAAAATCGGGATAATCCTGCTCCAGGATGGCCGGCAGATTATTGAGCAGGTTCTGCTCCTCGTTGCGCGCACTGATAATGACCGATATAGGCAGGTTTGGAGTTGGCAGTTCTTCAAGCGGGGCGTATTTGGATAACCTGCGGTGGTAATAGATCAAATAAAAAAGTTGGGTTACAAAGCAGGCAAACAATAATGCAAATAATATCCCGGGTAAATAAGCTTCCAAATCGTACTGTTTATCAGGGCAAAGTTGTTAAAAATCAGCGGGAAATTTTATAATGGTTGAAAAGTTGTAAGGTTGCAAGGTTGTAATGTTAATAAACGCGGGCGAATATAACCTTACAACATTTCAACTTTCCAACCTTACAACAAATGAGTACTTTTGCCCCCTCATAATGAAGTTCAGTTTAACAGCCCAGGATCCGCTATCCAAAGCCCGCGCGGGCGAGATAACCACCGACCACGGTACGATACAAACACCCATTTTTATGCCCGTAGGCACTGCGGGGACGGTAAAAGCCGTTCACCAGCGCGAATTGAAGGATGATATTCATGCCCAGATCATACTCGGCAATACCTACCACTTATATTTAAGGCCCGGTCTTGACATAATAGAACAAGCCGGCGGCCTGCACAAATTCAACGGCTGGGATAAACCCATCCTGACCGACAGCGGCGGCTACCAGGTATATTCGTTGACCGAGGTGCGGAAGATCAAAGAGGAAGGCGTTACCTTCCGTTCGCATATCGACGGCTCGAAGCACCTGTTTACTCCTGAAAATGTAATGGATATCCAGCGAATCATAGGCGCCGATATTATTATGGCATTGGATGAGTGCACACCCTACCCCTGCGATTATGATTATGCGCGCAAATCCATAGAGATGACGCACCGCTGGCTCAAACGCTGCTGCGACCGCTTTGATAGTACCGAACCCAAATACGGTTACAGCCAAACCATTTTCCCTATTGTACAGGGATCAGTTTATAAGGATCTGCGCGTCAAATCGGCAGAAGTGATTGCATCGTTTGAGCGGGAAGGTAATGCTATAGGCGGCCTGTCTGTCGGTGAGCCGGCAGAGGAAATGTATGCCATGACGGAGATTGTGTGCGATATATTGCCAAAAGAGAAACCGCGTTACCTGATGGGCGTGGGTACTCCTGTTAATATACTCGAGAATATTGCGTTGGGTATCGATATGTTCGATTGCGTTATGCCCACGCGCAACGCGCGCAACGGCATGTTGTTTACCAAAGACGGTTTTATCAATATCCGGAACGAGAAATGGAAGAATGATTTCTCGCCTATAGAGGCTGACAGTGACCTTTTTGCCGATGTCAATTATTCAAAAGCGTATCTTCGTCATTTAGTTCACTCGGGCGAGATACTTGGAGCGCAGATAGCAACGTTACATAACCTGCACTTTTACTTATGGCTGGTAACGGAAGCGCGTAACAAGATCATTGCCGGCGAATTTTATGACTGGAAAGAAAAAATGGTTAAACGTCTCGGGCAACGATTGTAAATGAAGGCCCTGCTCGATAAATATCTCAAGGTAATCGACTGGTATATCATTAAAAAATACCTGGGTACCTTTGTTTTTACCCTGGGCATTTTTACCGTTATCACCGTAGTTTTTGATATTGCCGAACACATCGACAACTTCCTCAAATCGGGCGCAACGTTAAAGGATATTGCTTTTCAATATTATGCAGGTTTTATCCCCTTTTATCTTAACCTGCTGGAGCCGCTCATCAATTTCATTGCCATCATCCTGTTCACGGCCAGGATGGCTAACCAGACGGAAATTGTACCGATACTCTGCTCAAAAGCAAGTTTCAGCCGCTTTCTGCGCCCTTATTTTGTATCGGCAACCTTAATATTTATCATATCGCTTTTCGCTAATCTGTATATCATTCCGTATACCAACCGGTTGAAGGTGGATTTTGAGAACACACATTTCGGTGACAACAACGATCCTTCTAAAAGCGAGGTGCATATGCAGCTGGATAAGCGCACCTTTGTTTATGTAAAATCGTTTGATAAACAGGCAAAAACCGGTTTCGAATTTATTATGGAGAAGTTTAGCGGCGATGTAATGACCGATAAACTTGTGGCACAAAGCATCACCTACGACTCCCTGAAAAAGAGATGGACCATTAAAACCTTCAGCGAACGCCACATAAGCGGTATGAAGGAAAAAATGGTATGGCACGGCTCCACCAAAGACACCGTACTGGATATGAAACCGGAGGATTTTGAGATACGTGATAATGCTTACAGCGCAATGTCGATGAGCGTGCTCAACAAGAATATCGAAAAAGCGAAGCTGCGCGGCACGGGCGAACTGATGGATATGCAATACGAGAACTATAACCGTTTTGTGTATCCGCTGTCTACTTATGTGCTTATGATCATCGGTGTTTCGATGTCATCGCGGAAGGTGCGTGGGGGTATTGGTTTGCCCCTGGGCCTGGGCATATTGCTATGTTTTGCCTATATTGTAGTCGAACGGTTTGCATTGGTATTCTCGACCAAAGGCGGAGCGCCGGCGCTTATTTCGGTGTTTGTACCTAACATTTTATTTGGCATATTTGGCTATTACCTGCTGCTAAAAGCTCCTAAATAATGCCTGCAAAATCGTCGCCGCAAGCGCTCAACAAGAACCTGGTCATTCTGCATTTTACGGTTTTTATATGGGGCTTTACCGGTATCCTGGGCAAACTTATTACCATATCCGCAGTACAGTTGGTATGGTACCGGGTGCTCATTGCTTTCGTTACTTTGTTCCTTTATTTCCGGTTCAGCCACAGGGGTTTTAAAGTTTCAAAAGCTACATTTCTCAAGCTTGTTTTTACCGGCGCGCTGGTGGGCGGCCATTGGATATTGTTCTTCCTATCCATCAAATTATCTACGGTTTCTGTAGCCCTTGTTTGCTTTTCCTCACTCACTTTATTCACCGCCATCTTTGAACCCATCATCAATAAAAAGAAGGTCTCCGGGCTTGAGATCTTGTCCGGCTTTCTCATTATTTTGGGCATATTCGTCATTTTTAAATTCGAGCCACAATACACTAAGGGTATCGAAGCCGGGCTGGCCTGTGCTGTTTGTGCGAGCCTCTTTTACATCATCAATGCCCGCCAGGTAAAGAAATATGAGGCACCTGTTATTGCCTTTTATGAGCTGATCGGCGCCTTTGTATGGATAACCATTTTCCTTTTTGCGACCGGTGGATTCGACCGGCACATAATCCTTGGCCAGTCTGATATCGGGTATCTGTTAATGCTCGGCACTGTTTGTACATCGCTTGCTTACGTGGCCGGTGTCTCGGTGATGCGCGAGCTTTCTGCCTTCCGTGTGGCACTTGTTACAAACCTCGAACCCGTCTACGGCGTGGTCATGTCATTCCTTTTCTTCGGCGAGATGAAACAAATGACGACCGGATTCTGGGTCGGTGCACTCATCATTTTGTCGACTATTTTTCTTTTCCCGGTGGCGCAAAGGCAGGTTGAGAAAAGGAGATCCAAGTCCTGATTCTTAATTTTCGTATACAAAATCTCCCATAGGTAGGGTAGGGCGGGGTTTTCAAGCCGGTATTCTGGCCTATTTTAAGGCTTTATAAGCCTTCATTTCTGAAACAGGTAACTATCTGTCAACCTGTGTAATTTGACCGATCACAGCAAAAATCGACGAATTTTTAATAGTGTATCGACGCACTTGCCTCAGACCTGAAGAATAGGCGAATTTTCTCAACGATTTCCAGGTTAAAATTCACTGAAAAAATGTCGCCAATTAAAATAATTTTAAAATATATTTATCTGAAAATCAGATAATAATTATTACTATATAAATGGTTAGTTAAGCAAAATCAAGCGTTCAATTTTATTCATATACTAATATATTTAGCAATATTTAATTATTGCGCTATTTCTATATAATATAAACCTTATATTCAGATAGTTATGACATATTATATAAGCAAATACTTCACTTTGGGCTTTTTCATCATCTTGGTGTATTGAAATGTCATTTTTCGGCAAAATCGAAAAATGAAAAAAATGGCAGGCTGGGATAACCCTGAAAAAAGTCTGCAAAAAATGATCGCAAAAATCATCGTCGCTGTGCCTCGCCCAGCCTCCTTAATTTTTTATTAACCGGGCAAGCCCGGAGCCGTGCTCAAATCCAACTTATGAGTGTGCACCCACTCCCCTATTTTTCATACATTAGTACTACATTGATCGCTCACATTTTTCCGATATTGAAAACCGAACTGTTCACCTGCTGTTAAACCAAAATCGCCATGAGAATAAAAACAATGGTCATCATCATCGTTACGGTATTGCTCACCGTGATAATTATGCAAAACGCCGACGCCGTTCCTTTTAAATTTTTGTTTTGGAAATCCTACGCTTCTAAACTTACGGTAATGCTTATCGTCGCGGTGGTGTCGTTCATCATCGGGGTGATGATCGGAAGACCGGGCCGGCCAAAATATATCCCGGGCCAGGTGCAGGATTCGGACCCGAACAAAAAAGACAACAATACACTAAGTGACGAGGACAGGGAATACATCAGCTAATATTATGGATAAGAAAATAGGATTTATAGGGCTTGGAAATATGGGCCTGCCGATGGCGAAAAACCTGATCGCAGGAGGCTATCACCTGCAGGTTTATAACCGCTCAATGGACAAGGCCGACGAGCTTGATCCATCGGCAATTACCAGGTGCAGCAGCCCGGCAGAAGCAGCTAAAAATGTTGCTGCTATCGTCACCATGCTGTCAGATGACAAAGTGCTCGAAGAAGTGACAACAGGCAAAAACGGCATCCTGGATACCCTTCAAAAAGGAGGGCTTCATATCTCCATGAGCACCGTCTCCTCTGATATTTCTATACGCCTTGCCGACCGGCATAAATCGGCCGGCAGCGCCTACCTTGCCTCCCCTGTCTTCGGTCGCCCTGAAGCTGCCGAAGCAAAGAAATTATGGATATGTATCTCAGGCGACAGCCAATCGAAGGAGGTCGCCAAACCGATCGTTGAAAATCTTGGACAGGGTGTAATTGATTTCGGCGAAACGACCGGTGGCGCGAATGTGGTTAAGGTGATCGGCAACTTCATGATCTTTGCTTCGGTGGAAATGATGGCCGAGGCATTCAGGCTTGCCGAAGATCACGGGCTCGACAGAACGGCGGTGGCTGGCTTCTTTGGCTCCACATTGTTCAACGCACCCGTATATCAAAACTATGGCAAGTTGGTTGCCGAACGGAAATATGAGCCTGTGCGGTTTAAAGCAACATTGGGCCACAAGGACCTAAGCCTGGCGCACGATCTGGCACAACAAACCCACACGCCCATGCCCATTGCTGATGTTACGCGCAAAAGGCTCCTGGATGCCGTTAACAATGGTTTAGGCGATCGTGACTGCGTGGAGGCATTTGCGAGAGGTGCAGATGAGGGTAAGGCATAATTGCGGAATGCGAAATGCCGATTGCGGAATGAGGCATCAGATATCGTAAAAGACCTGGTTGGAATTTTGTAAATGTAAAAGGTCGGGCTTCTGTTTAAATATCCCAAAAACAGAGGCTCCGCTCCCGCTCATACTGGCGTATAGTGCACCTGCTTCATATAACGCCGCTTTTACGCCACGTATAACCGCGTGATTTTTGAATACAGAGTCCTCGAAATCGTTTTTGATGTGAGTTTTCCATTGCTCGATCGGTAATTCTATCAGCTCCTTTAAAGAATGCTTCGGTTGCGCCGGTTTTACGCCGCGATAGGCTTCGGAAGTAGACACATGCGCCGGCGGCATTACCAGCACAATAGAATAACCAGACAGATCAAGATTGACGGATTCAAACCTGTCCCCTTTTTCAAAAGCAAATACCGGCTTGCTTTCGATAAAGAAGGCACAATCGGCGCCCAGTTGCCGGGCGTAACCGAGTTTTTGCCCGACGGTTAGCGCGAGATTAAATTGCTGATCTATCAGCTTAATGAAAAATGCGGCATTTGCAGAGCCACCACCCAGCCCTGCTCCTATGGGCACGTGCTTATGCAAATGAATATTTACGGGCGGCAGATCGTAATCGTGTTTGATCAGGTGATACGCTTTTATACACAGGTTATCTTCCACCCTGCCAGGGATGCCAAGCCCGGAAGATTCAAACGTAAGTTCCCTGCGCGGTAACGCTTCCAGCGCATCATATATCTTAACCGGGTAAAAAATCGTTTCTATATTATGGTAACCGTCGGAGCGGCGGGAAATAATGTTAAGGCCGATATTGATCTTGGCGTTCGGAAATACGATCATCAGATTGATTAACAACAGTTGTATTTTTGCACAACCGTAGGATAACAAAAGTAGATTATTTTTATTTGTGGTGGAATTGGTTGTAAAAGTTGGAGTGGTTATAAAAGTTGTAAAGGTTAACCACTTCAACTGCTACAACTTCTTCAACCATTACAACTAAAACATGAAACAATACCTCGATTTAATGAAGCACGTGCTGGAAACCGGCACGCAGAAGCACGACAGGACCGGCACGGGCACGCTGAGCGTATTTGGCTACCAGATGCGGTTCAACCTGCAGGAGGGATTCCCGTTGGTGACCACCAAAAAGCTTCATCTCAAATCCATCATACACGAGCTGATCTGGTTTTTGCAGGGTGATACCAATATCAAATACCTTAAGGATAACGGCATACGCATATGGGACGAATGGGCCGACGAGAACGGCGACTTGGGCCCGGTTTATGGTCACCAGTGGCGCTCGTGGCCCACACCCGATGGCGGGCATATCGACCAGATAAGCCAGGTTGTAAAAACGATCAAAAGCAATCCCGATTCGCGTCGCATCATCGTTTCAGCATGGAACGTGGCCGAAGTTAACAAAATGGCCCTCCCGCCCTGTCACAGCCTATTCCAGTTTTATGTGGCCGATGGCAAGCTATCCTGCCAGTTGTACCAGCGCAGCGCAGATATCTTTTTAGGTGTACCTTTTAATATAGCCTCCTACGCCCTGCTTACGATGATGATGGCCCAGGTATGCGATCTTGAGGCGGGCGACTTCATCCATACCTTCGGCGATGCACACTTGTATAATAATCATATCGAGCAGGCTAATCTGCAATTAAGCCGGGAGCCAAGGGCATTGCCGACGATGAAGATCAATCCGGATGTGAAGGATATTTTCGAATTTAAGTTCGAAGATTTTACTTTGGAGAACTATGATCCTTGGCCGCATATTAAAGGTGTAGTTGCGGTTTAATTGTCATTGGGTCACTAGGTCATTAAGTCATTGAATATTTACGATGAGTAACCGAATCGAAGATTTAGAACTTTATCTTTTAGCTGAGAAATTTGGTGATCAAATTTGGTTCGTCGTGATGGAGTGGCCATATTTTGTTAGAGATGGCTTTGGGAAGCAATTATCGAATGCTTCCGATTCAATAAGTTCGAATATTGCCGAAGGATTCGGACGCTTTCATTATAAGGAAAATAAGAATTTCTGTTATTTCAGTAGAGGCTCAATTATCGAAACAAAGGGCTGGCTTAGAAAAGCAAGAAATAGAAATTTGATTACTGAACATCAATTTTTGGATTTGATAGGGCAACTCGAAACAATTCACCTTAAATTGAATATTTACATAAAAGCCATTGGAAAAAAGATCGACAACAGCAAATCAACCAACAACGATTGACCCAATGACTGAATGACTCAATGACCCAATGACTGAATGACCCAATGACTGAATGACCCAATGACGGTTTCAATTATAGTAGCCACCGGAGAAAATAACGCCATCGGCAAAAACAACCAATTGCTGTGGTACTTGCCTGCCGACTTAAAACATTTTAAGGATAAAACCTCCGGACATACTATTATTATGGGGCGCAAAACCTTTGATTCGGTGGGTAAGCCGTTGCCGAAACGCCGAAATATTGTGGTTACGAGGCAGGATATTAAAATCGAAGGTGCAGAGGTTGTCAAATCGATAGATGAGGCACTAGAGCTGTGCGAAGACGAGGATGAAGTATTTATTGGTGGCGGCGCCGAAATATACCGCCAGGCAATGGAAAAAACCGATCGCATTTACCTC
>Ga0206934_1085_pt3 | contig 13751 bp, 17 predicted proteins | sample Alteio_BWOrgHeat_16_FD_152932 | JGI IMG/M metagenome (GOLD analysis project Ga0206934, IMG submission 152932) | Enriched cells from forest soil in Barre Woods Harvard Forest LTER site, Petersham, Massachusetts, United States -... | ecosystem: Environmental > Terrestrial > Soil > Temperate forest >...
ATCCAACGCAGCATCCCGATAGGTGTGCGGGCGGGATATTACATCAACGCGGCAAGAGGTGACTGGCGGGTGGATAACAACTACCACCTTCAAAACGGACCGGATAAGAACCAGAGCGCCTTCTTTGTGTCGGTGAATATTGGTTTGGGTTATGAGATCAGGAAATAGGCTAATTTAGTTTGATAACCTCGAAGTTTGAGGCGGCGATGGCTCCGAGCTTTTGAAGATCGTCATTGTTCCAGCGCGAATCAGGTGCGCCGCTGATGTACATATTGCTGCCTATATCGGCCAGGATGATGCCGTATTTTTTCATGGCCTTTAAGATCACCTGGTTACTGGCTGAATACTTCCTGATGTCGAAGCTCGCTTTGAGCCTCAGTTTACCGCCAAAAGGGAGTGAATACTGACCGCCGCTGCTATTGACGCTGTGACGAGCCGGTGCGATATAAGCCGGTTTTACATTGCCTGACGACAGTGTAAAACGTATAGCATGATCGATGGTGCCCTTTAGCACTTCGTCATAACGAACCAGGCCCGGGAAGATAGGCAGGCCGGCTGCATCCGCCGATGTCCATCCCAGAGGGCGTAATTTATCGGATTTCAGATCGAATATAGCTCCACTTGATGCCGACCATTTGCCGTTGCTTACGCTCGCGTTGTATAGCTCGTATAAAATATCATTATCCTTATCCACTACGATCACGTGCGAATCGCCCTGGCCGTTTCCTTCTATTGGCGCATTAGCCGGGATAGGGTATGGGCCCTTGTCACTCTCGCTGCCGTAGTTACCATCGTTAGCGTTGGCGCGGAAGGTTACGGCCGCTTTGGGCTGGCTTCCGCAAACCACTACGAATGGAATACCGATCGGCGCATTGTCCCACAGTCCGCTGCCAAAATCGGCCTTAACTTTTGAGGTGCTGAAATTAGCGATGATTGGGGTGCTATTCGGGTCGACCTGCGAAGCGGAAATATCCTGGTTCCAGGCATTATCGGCAGGGAATATCTCAATATTCTCCGCATCTGCTATGGTGGCGCTGCAGATGGGAAGCGTCGTACCGGTTGTTCCTGTATTGCCGGTAGTCCCCGTGCCGGTGTTACCTTTGGTTCCGGCTGTTGCCGTAGTGTCTTTCTTAGAGACCGGGACAACATTACTGTTCTTATTGCAGTTGGCGAACGACAGCAAAACGGCGATACCAACGGGGAGAAATGACAGCCTCATAACTTTGTAAAACGAATAAATATACTACAAAGTTGCGTAGTATTTATCAAAAATTAACTTTATTGAATATTTTAATAATCATTAGTTAATTTCGGTAAACTGTATAAAGATGTGGTTTTAAGTTGGTTATTTATCATGACCTCAATAAGATCATAACCAATTTTTTAATACCAATCGGGATGATGGTTTTTTTGGAGCATCGTTTTTACTGCTTTGGCTATAAATGCTTTTTGATCCCCTGATGGAATCGGATCGCCGTGGTCGGAAAGTTCGAACCTTATACCTCCGTGCCCGTCATTACGTGCGTCCAGTTTTTGCTCATTGCATTCATACTTCAGGTAGCCAAAACGGGAGATACTGCTTATGCCGGTACCTTCCACATTGAAATGGACCGGGCCCGAGTACTCGATTTTCAGGTGATAGTTGTTGGAATTTTCAATGATTGTGCTGGACCGGTGGCATGCCGTCATCGCCAGGCTGATCGCTGCGATCGTTATCAATATCCTAAGTTTTTTCATGAGTGAATTATTTAGGATGCAATTATATGCAAAATATTAGTACTATTCAATACATAGTACTGTAAAAATGCAACTATTTTGCAAATCGATATAAATAGGGCGCTTTATGGGCACCGCCGGTCCACTTTTTGGCAACGCGCTCCAATAAGTTAAGGCCGAGTATCTTTCGCTGGAAGGCCGGGCGCAGCAGTTTTTTATCGAGGATGGTTTCGTAAAGCACCTGCATCTCGTTCATCGTAAATTCTTCGGGCATCAGGTTAAAGGCCAGCAATTTATTATCGAGGTCATTACGCAGGCTTTCGAGCGCTTTTTTTATGATCAGCTCATGATCCTGCATCAATTTGGGCACATCGCTAAGCGAATACCAGGCACAACCGTCAAATATCTTATCGGGCAGGGGCGTTACTTTGGTAAAATCGACCAGGGCGTAATAACCCACGGAAACAAAGCGCTGCAAAAGCCAATGACCGTCATCATGCGGCAGGCCGATAGCTTTCATAATGGTTTTCATTGGAGCAGGATCAGCGCGGCTGTAATCGCCAAAAACATAAAATTGTTCCAGGTAAATATTTTGCAAACCCGTTCGGTCAAATACCACTCGCTGTGCTGCACTGTTCAGGTCTTCCTCTTCGTGAATGAACCCTCCGGGCAAGGCATATATCTTCGTTTGAGTGTATTCCATCAGCAACACTTTTAACTGTTGATCGTGAAACCCGAATATCACGGCGTCAATCGCAAGCCCGGGTAAATAACCTTTACCGGTTGGGTTACTCTCATTTCCTCGGGATTGCTGGCTCATTATGTTTTTGGGCTGAAAAATTTGGTATAAAGAAAGCAATATTTTATTATTGTAACAATTTATTACAATAATAGATTAAATCACGCAAAACCACATAAACCAATTTTACCATGAGAAAATTTTGTTCAATTTTTTTGGCTGCCACGTTTTCCTGCATGTCCGTTTTGGCCCAGGGGCCGCAGGTGAAAGTAGCCAATGGCGCCCTTGAGGGCGTCATTGATGCCGCAACCGGCATTCGCATGTTCAAAGGGATACCGTTTGCGCAGCCCCCGGTTGGCGACCTGCGCTGGAAGGAGCCGCAGCCTGCACAAAACTGGAGCGGCCTGCGCAAGGCCGACAAATTTGGCCCGAACGCTATGCAGAAGAATGTTTTTGGGGATATGATGTTCCGTTCGTCGGGCATGAACGAGGACTGCCTGTACCTGAATGTTTGGACACCCGCTAAATCGGGAAAGGAAAAGCTGCCGGTACTGGTTTATTTTTATGGCGGCGGCTTTGTTGCAGGTGATGGCTCCGAGTCGCGTTACGATGGCGAAAGCATGGCGCAAAAAGGGATTGTTGCCGTAACAGTTAACTATCGCCTCGGCATTTTCGGTTTGATGGCTCATCCCGAGCTGACTAAAGAATCACCGCACCACGCATCGGGCAATTACGGCTTGCTCGATCAGCATGCGGCCCTGGAGTGGGTGCAAAAGAATATCGCGGCTTTTGGGGGCGATCCGAAACGCGTAACCATTGCGGGCGAATCGGCGGGCTCCATTTCGGTTTGCGACCAAATGGCATCACCATTAAATAAGGGGTTGTTTGCAGGAGCTATAGGCGAAAGCGGGGGGCATACTGCCGATACCAACTTTAGCAGAGGGAGAGAAGCGCGGATCAGATTTTCAAAAAACGGCGGGCGCCTCATCGCTTGCCGATCTTCGCGCAATGCCTGCCGATAAGCTGCTGGAACTGGCTTCGAAGCAAGGCGGTTTTAGCATGGCTATTATAGTTGACGGGTATTTCCTGCCTAAATCCCCCGGCGAAATATTTGCAGCCGGCGAACAAATGCGCGTGCCTTTATTAGCGGGCTGGAATTCGGCTGAAATACCTTATATGGCCGGTACCATGGGCCAGGCGCCGACGCCGGAGAATTACGGAAAAATAGTTAAGCGACTTTATCCTAACGATTCCGCCGCCGTAATGAAACTCTATCCGGGCAGCACGCAGGACGAAGTGATCAAATCGGCAACCGCACTTGGCAGCGACCGGTTTATTGTTTACAGTACCTGGAAATGGGAGGAACAGGCGGCCAAAACAGGCGGTTTTCCGGTTTACAGTTATATATTCTCACGTCCACGCCCCGAAATGGTAGCATCGATGGGCAATGCCAAATCGGGCCTGGCCGGCGGCGTTGTTAAAGGCGGAAATGATGCGCCCAACAAAATGCCTCCGGCACTGGTGGGCGCCTCACATGCTTCTGAGATCGAATACGCTATGGGTAACCTTGCAGGTAATAAAGTGTACAACTGGGGACCCGATGACTATAAGGTATCGGCCACGATGGAAAACTACTTTGCCAATTTTATCAAAACAGGTAATCCCAATGGCAACGGCCTGCCCGAATGGCCCGCCAATAAGACCGAAGGCGTGATGAGCTATATGAATATCAATGTAAACAGTGCCTCACAAGCTGCCGATGACCGCACGCGTTACCTGTTTCTTGACCAGGCTAACAGCAAAAAATAATACAAACCCTAAAAAACTAAACTGCAATAAGCCGCTCCGGGTAACCGGGCGGCTTTTGTTTTATATTTTATCTCTACCTTTACCCCGAATCTTAAGCAAAATGCGATCAAATACTTTTCGTGGGATATAGCCCCGGGCTTATTTCTGTGATAAGCCGTTAAGTACATTTGCCCCGTTATTGTTGCATAACAAGATTCTAAGTAAAACAAAACACCAATGGGATTTATCAGGATAGTAAAAAGGGAGTATCAATTTCTGAATAATTATTACATCGACAGGAAATTTAGAAAAGTGACAACGCCTCCCGTATCCGATCTGATTACCTCTGAAGATTCCAGCGTCCACTGGAAATACCTGGACGTAGCCGGCAAGACGGTCCTTGATCTTGGCTGCGGGTTGTGGGAGGTAAAAAATATCGGCGAGGCCTCACCGGTATATTTCAAAAATAAGGGTGCAGAAAAAATAATCGGCGTTGATATGAATGAAAAAGATATTAGCGTTCTGAAAAAATATTTCGATGAGCAATTCCCCGGAGATGGGTCCGAATTCCTGGTAAAATCAATTACAACCGCTAACGATCTGACGGAATTAATAACGCAATACCAGGTAGAGAGCATCAAGTGCGACATTGAAGGCTTCGAAAAAGTGATGTTCAAGATCGAGAAAAGCCTTATTAAAAATATTGCGAATATTTCTGTCGAATACCATAGCCGTCAATTACTGCTTGGCTTGCTGCAAACAATTAAAAAATGGGGATTTACAATTATCGACCATAGTAATTTCACCTATGCTCCCCAAACCATGGGCGTTATTACCGCTCAAAGAGACTAACCGGCAAACCGTGCCGCCTTTGTTTTTGTGCCGATAACAAAGCAGAATTTATAGATTTGTTCCCGGCCGAAAAATGTAATGAATCTAAGACCCGATATCCGTACCGTTAATGTCACCCGTTATGTAACCCCTTTGCGCGAAGGAGGCTCACTGCCTGCTATTGCTGAAGCCGATGACGGTTTTTTGTATGTGCTCAAATTTCGGGGAGCAGGGCAGGGCGTTAAGGCTTTGATAGCTGAACTGATAGGCGGTGAGATTGCGAGGGCCCTGGGATTTAAAGTGCCCGAGATCGTATTTGCCAACCTGGATACTGCCTTCGGCCGTACGGAACCTGACGAAGAGATACAGGACCTGCTCAAAGCCAGCGTCGGCCTTAACCTGGCTTTGCACTACCTTTCGGGGGCAATTACTTTTGACCCTTCGGTAACGCATTTATCTTACAAGCAGGCTTCACAGATCGTTTGGCTGGATTGTTTGCTGACCAACGTCGACCGCACCCCGCGCAATACCAATATGCTCACCTGGAACAAGGAGCTTTGGCTTATCGATCACGGTGCGGCGTTGTATTTCCATCATTCCTGGGATAATTGGCAGGAACAGGCAACACGCCCCTTTATGCAGGTAAAAGATCATGTGTTGTTATCGCGTGCTACAGAATTAGATACGGTTGATGAAGAATTTAAGGTGATTTTAACACCCGAAACTATCCGTGCCGTTGTTTCGCTGGTTCCTGATGAATGGATCAAAACGGAATGGCAGGAAACGCCTGATGAGGTACGCGCCGTTTATTCCGGCTTTTTGGAGGCGCGTGTCGCCGCTTCGGCTATTTTTGTAAAGGAGGCGCAGCATGCCAGGGAGTAATTTATTCGAATACGCTGTAATCCGTGTGGTGCCGCAGGTAGAGCGCGAGGAGTTCCTTAATGTAGGGGTCATCCTCTATTGCCCGTCGCAAAAGTTCCTGCAATGCATTTGCGCAGTGGACGAAGCCAGGCTTTGCTCATTTTCCAATCGCACTGATATAGAAGAAATAAAAGCTCACCTGCATTCATTCGCGCAAATATGCAAGGGCAGCAAGGATGGCGGCCCTATCGCCCAATTAGATATGCCTTCGCGCTTTCGCTGGCTCACAGCTACGCGCAGTACGGTAGTGCAAACTTCCAAAGTACATCCCGGCCTGTGCGAAGATCCGGCTAAAACACTTGAAAAATTGTACGGCGAGCAGGTGCTGTGATAGGGAAAATCATATCTTTATTAGATACACTTTTTGGATTTTGTCTATGAATTTCTTCTCTCGCAATAAACAGATCATTAATTACGGCCTAACACTGGCGCTATTCCTCTTCCTGCTCAAATGGCTCGAGACGCGCTACATCATTGCCGACGATGGCGGGGACACCTATATCGGTATTGTCGCTGTGATATTTACGGGTCTGGGTATATGGCTGGCGCTTAAATTGCGTAAACCCGTGCTGCAAACCGTGGTTGTGGAGAAGGAGGTTTATCGTTCGGATTTTACCTTGGATGAAGCCGAGCTGAAACGCCTTAACCTAAGTAAGCGCGAACTGGAGGTACTGCAACTGATGGCCGAGGGCCTGAGCAACCAGGAAATAGCCGAACGTTTATTCGTCTCGCTCAATACCATCAAAACCCATTCGGCGCAGCTGTTCGAAAAAATGGAGGTAAAACGCCGTACGCAGGCCGTCGACCTGGGCAAAAAGCTGAGTATCATCCCTTGAAATACCCATACTTTAGTACTAAATTGAGTTTGTTTTTACAAAATCACCCGAAAGTATGACCGGAAATTCATGCGCCCTGCCGAATTTTGACTAACCAAAACATTAAGAACATGAAAAAAAGCACCATTATTTACGGACTGCTCGCCGGGCTATTTGTAATCATCATTATGGATATCGGCATGGCCAATATTTATGATACCGACAAGCAGGGCAGCATGGTATTTGGTTACGCAACCATGCTGGTGGCATTCTCGCTCATCTTCGTCAGCATTAAAACTTATCGCGACAGGAATGGCGGCATCATCTCTTTTGGCAAGGCGTTCACTATGGGTTTGTCGGTATCGCTTATCGCTTCAACTATCTATGTACTGGGCTGGATGATCGAATATTACGTGTTCTTCCCCGACTTTTACGATAAATGCGAGATTCATTCCGTAGCCAAGCTCAAAGCTACCGGAGCGTCGTTAAGCCAGATACATGCCAAGACGCTGTATTATGAACAACTGAAACAGATGCTTAAAAATCCAATAGTACATGCATTGATGACCTATGTCGAAATATTGCCTGTGGGCCTGCTGGTTTCGCTGATCGCCGCGCTCATTCTTAAGCGTAAATCGGGAGGGGAGAAAGCCGTATTTGCAAACCAGGCTTAATCAGTTAAAGCGGGTTGCGCGAAAGGTTCCCCTCTGGAGAGGGGCAGCGGTGTGTTAGTGCAAAGTACGCTATTTGCTTAATCCATAAAAAACTGTTGACGCACTATCTTACCACCCTTTACATAGTAAACGGCAAGCTCGTCAACTATTTTGCTGCCCCTGTCTTCGATAGTGAAATCCATATAGATACGGACCGAGAAGTGGTTGCCCGCAATTAACGGCTCCGAAACTTCGACCTTGTGAATGGTCGCTTTGGCAAGAAATTGTTTCTCGCGTTCTATGAGTGTTATTAATCCCCTGGCCGGGGGCATCACGGTAAACTGGGGGTCGATGCTCTCGGCTTCCTCGCCATAAAGCTCACGGTAAGCTTCTACAAATTTTTGCTCTCGGCATAGGGCCACCAGGCGATCGGCAATATGTTGAATGGTTTTCATATATCGCTTCAAAAATAAGGAAACGCAATGGTTAAGTTCGCTTTGCCCGTTATTCAAATGTTAATTGTTGTTAAAAGTGTTAAATAACTGTTAATCAATGCGCTTTAATGTGGTAAGGAAATCTGCATGAATTACATTTGGTATAAAGATCGACTCTTATGCTGAAAAATTATCTAAAGATTGCCTGGCGCAACCTACTTCGTCACAAAGCATTTTCACTGATCAATATCGGCGGCTTATCCATTGGTATTGCGGCCTGCCTGCTCATTTCCCTGTACGTGAATTACCAGTTGAGCTACGACGATTATCACGTCAAAAAAGACCGGATAGTGCGGGTAACCAACATGATGCGCACACCCGAAACTGATAATGTGAGCGTGGCATTAGCGCCTACATTATTGGCAACTGCCCTGAAAAGCTATCCCGAAGTTGAAACGGCCGTGCGATTTGAGCCCGATCGGGCGGTAATGAAGGTAAACGGCCGCTTGTTCAATGAAGGTAATGTTTATAAAGCCGATGCGAATGTATTCGATGTATTTAGCTGGCATTTTAAGGAGGGCGATGCAGCGAATGCGCTTACCGATCCTCATAGTATCGTTATCACCGCATCAATCGCAAAGAAATATTTTGGTGAAGGGAGCGCCATAGGCAAAACCATTACCTGTAACAAAATACTTTGCCGGGTATCGGCTGTGCTGGAGGATCTACCCGAAAATTCCGATTTGCCCGTTAACGCCCTGCTACCTAATGAATTCTCAAAAATTACCACCTGGATGGGTGATGATTTTTCGGTATATACTTATGTACTTTTCAGGCAAAGGCCCAACCTGGATGCTTTTCAGCGAAAGCTTGATGTGATATCGAAGCGCGATATTCAACCCGAACTGAATAAGATGGGCGCGGTGAAATACTCGCTTAAATTTTATATGCAACCTTTAAGCGAGCTGCACTTTGCGTCCGGATACATGGGCGATACCCCAAAAGGCGACAAACAATTGATCTACATCTTTTCGGCGCTGGCTATCGTTATCCTGGTTATCGCGCTGCTCAATTACATCAATCTTTCAACCGCCCGTGCTACCGAACGCGCCAAAGAGGTTGGTGTGCGTAAGGTAAACGGCGCACTGCGGTCGAGCCTTATCAGGCAGTTTTTGTTCGAGTCGTTTTTCGTGACCACCGTTGCCCTGGCAATCGGCCTGGGCCTGATGCTTTTGCTCTTGCCACTGCTCAACGGTTTGCTGCAAACCAAAATGTGGCTGTCCCTGTCTGATTATGGTTTTTGGATCATTTGCGCTGTGGTTTTGGCGTCCTCTCTTTTAACCGGGCTTTACCCGGCGTTCGTTTTATCGTCCTTTCAACCCGTTACAGCGCTCAAAGCCAATTTCAAACATGCGTCAAGGGGCCTTACGTTGCGGAAAGTTATTACCGTTACCCAGTTTGTAATGGCGACCGTTATGATAGCCGGGGCGTTTATCATGAACCGGCAGATCAATTATATCCAGCACCGTTCCTTAGGTTATAATAAAGACCAGGTGCTTAACATTACCCTTCCCGACGACTCCATCGCCTTGCTTCGGGTTAAATCATTTGATAATGCGCTGCGGCAACTAAGCAGCGTTAAAGCGACTGCCGTACAAACAGGTTTCTCGGCCGGCGCGCTCGATATGGCGCCAAAGGCCACCACACTTACAATTAATAATGGCGTCAAGCGAGAAACCATGTCCAATTACTTTTCGGTGGATGAGAAATTTATGCCTCTGTTGGGCATGAAGCTGACCGCCGGCCGCAATTTTTCGGATGCGATGTCAACAGATAAGAAGCAAGCCTTCGTCGTCAATGAGGCATTCGTCAAACTGGTGGGATGGAAAAAATCCCATCGGTCAGTCCATCGAAGGGTTCGACCATAAAGGCAGCGTGATAGGCGTGGTCAAAAACTTTCACTATGCTTCAATGCATAATCCCATTGCTCCGCTGGTTATGGTTTACAGGTCGATGAAACCGATGTCGCTGCTGATCAAGATCAACCCCAACGACCTGAAATATGTGCAGGACACCTGGCACGCCTATTATCCCGATATCCCGCTCGACAGTAAATTCCTGGATGAAGATTTTAACGCCGTATACCAAAAGGATCTCACGAGCATCAAGCTTTTCAATTACTTCACCGCATTATCAATTTTAATAGCCTGCCTCGGTTTGTACGGACTGGCTTACCTGGTGGCTACCCAGCGCACCAAAGAGATCGGTATTCGCAAGGTATTGGGTGCAGCGCTGCAGCAGCTGCTGGTATTGCTGGCTAAAGATTTTATGAAACTGGTAGCTGTGGCGTCGGTTCTGGCTCTACCGCTCACCTGGTACATCATGAACCAATGGCTCAACTCCTATGCTTACCATATTGCTGTCAGTTGGTGGCAGCTGTTGTTACCTGTTATGGCCATATTGCTTATTGCCCTGGTGGTTATTAGCTACCAGATAGTGAAAGTGGCGGTAAACAATCCGGTTAAAAGCTTAAAAAGCGAGTAATTTTTTGTGATGCGGCCGCTTTAAGTGGCCGCATTATTTGTGAAGAGTTTCTATTTCGACTTCATTTTTACATAGGTCTCAATGATGATATGATCGATATGCAGACTGTCGATCTTCTCAACGCCGCGTTGCTGCATCGTATCATTCTTCACCGTCAGGGTAAAATTGAAATCATGATTTTCCCACTCGCGGGCATTGCAGTATTGCAGATGTTCGGTGTAGGTACCCCCGGACAACGTGTAGGTACCGGCGCCGGCTACAAATTGCGGCGTATCTATCTTTACAGTGTTGTGCGTGAAGAACGAGAAATGATCATCATTGTACAATTTGATCGTCTCGATGCCTTTTTTCGGCGACGTGTCAGTCGTGTCTTTTTTGATGATTGATTTGCTGTTAAGCAATTTCCACGAGCCGTTTAACGGCGAGGCCGTGGAATCGGCAGTTTGTACCTTTTGCTGGCACGATGCCAGCACCAGCATGGCGGTAGGAAGAATAAGTAAGTATCGCATGGGTTTGATAGGTTATAATGGGTTTAATATCAGCATATATTTTTAGCGTGTCAAATAATATTTCACAAACATGCCATGCTGCACCCACAGAGGTATATTTGCGACAAGTTTTCAACTTTTTTAGGATTCCAAAAAGGTAAATCCTACCTTTGATATTCCAAAAAACGCCGCGTTATGAAAATAGTAGCAGTCCGTTTGAGGTTTACCTCCGGACTTTAATTTCCGACCCGTTTTTCAGCGTTCCCGCTGAACAGTTTCGTTTTTCACTTTACTATTATTTTCATGACAACTTTTCAACCGGCTTCAGGTAAGCTATCAAGAATATTTACACTCATAAAACAGGCGCTTAAAGGCGGTAATCACGATTTTACCAAAGGCAGCATACGGCGCGCGGTATTGCTGCTGGCCATTCCCATGATGCTCGAGATGGTGATGGAATCGGTATTTGCCCTTGTCGATCTTTATTTTGTGGGGCACCTGCCGCACAGCAGCTATGCCATCCAAACGGTAGGGCTCACCGAATCGGTACTTACCATAATTTATTCGCTTGCCATCGGCATGAGCATGGCGGCTACGGCGGTTGTCGCTCGCCGCATTGGCGAACAAGATCCCGTGGAGGCAAGCAAGGCAGGCATGCAGGCCATTACGATCGCGCTTATTATCAACGTAATTATTGGCGCCGCCGGATTCTACTTTGCCACCAATATACTGACGCTGATGGGGGCATCGCGCCAAACGGCCTTGCTGGGTACCAATTTCACCCGTATTATGATGGGCGAAAGCGTTATTATTGTTTTGCTGTTCCTCATCAACGGTATATTCAGGGGAGCAGGCAATGCGGCAATAGCCATGCGTAGCTTGTGGATCGCCAATATCGCCAATATTATACTTTGCCCTTTGTGTATTAATGTTTTGGATTTAGGTCTTACGGGCGCAGCCATTGCTACAACTATTGGACGTGGTACCGGTGTTTGTTACCAACTCTATCACCTGTTTAAAGGCAATGGGATGCTAAAGGCCCGCCTGGCATACCTGCGTCCGCATTGGGATCAGATCAAAGCTATATTGAAAATAGCTATGCCTGGTATTTTCCAATTTGTGATCTCTTCATGCAGCTGGATATTTCTTACGCAATTGGTGGCCAATTCGGGCGGCGACCAGGGTTCGGCCGGTTACCAAACGGCCATGCGCTTATTGATTTTCTTTTTGCTGCCGGCATGGGGCATGAGCAATGCCGCTGCTACACTGGTCGGCCAAAACCTGGGCGCCAACCAGCTTGATCGCGCCGAAGAGTCGGTTTTTAAAACCATGCGTTACATTGTAATGTATATGGCGCTGGTTACGGTCATCAGCCTTGCAGCGGGTAACCTTTTAGCAGCGTTTTTTACCAATGATGAGGGTGTAAGACATATAGCTGCGACAGCCTTGCGTATCATGAGTCCGGGATTTATACTCTATGGCATTGCCATGGTGATGATGAGCGCATTCAATGGCGCGGGCGATACCTGGGCCACCACCAAGCTCAACTTTATTGGTTTTTGGATATTCCAGGTACCATTGGCATACCTGTTTGTGCATGGTTTTAACTGGGGTATAACAGGCGCATTCCTGGCCATACCTATTGCTTATACATTTATCGCAGGCTCCAGCTATCTTTTGTTCAAACGGGGTAACTGGAAAAAGGTAAAAGTATAGGCCGCCATTTAACTATATCGAAAAATTTATAGTAGACGAAAGATCAGGGTTCGCGATAATGAATGACTGATCTTTCTCGTTAATAAGTATGCGAAAGCAATCATTATCAGGCAGATGTTAATAAGTCGATAATAATTTCAAATTAAACAAAACCTTTTATCGTTAACTTTATTTATAGTAAAACCATAAACCTATGAGTAAACTTATCCTGATCGATGATGACCCGATTTATCATAAGATCGCCCAAATAATGCTGAAGGAATACAGTGCGATAGGGGAAGTGGTTTCGAGTACCGATGCCAAAGCTACCCTGGATTTCCTGGAGGAAAATAAATCGAACCAGGAAAACCTGCCCGACTATATATTCCTTGACCTTCATATGCCCGATTATAACGGCTGGGATTTCCTGAACGGTTATAGAAAGATATATCAATCGCTGCGCAAGGGTATTAAATTATACATCGTTTCCTCTTCGATCGATCCCGAGGACCTGAGACGCTCTAAGCAATATTCCTTCGTGGACGATTTTCTTATCAAACCCCTGCGCCGCGATTTTCTTCACGACCTGGCGTAACATCTCTCCAAAAGAAAAAAATAGTTGACAAAGTCCACTAAATCTCCATAGTTTTGAGCTATGAAAGATCAAATGGCCTTAATTAGCGATATACGCGCGTTTAACAGGTTTTATACCGATATTATAGGTTTGCTCGATCAGCATTTGCTTGATAGCCCATTCGCCGAGGCTCTCCAGCACATACCCTTCAAAATTCATCAAGTAGCCGCACTCTTCGGCATAAAGCTTGCCGTGCAGAAGGGCCACATTGCCGAGATCGCCTGGCAAAAGATTGTTGCGGATAATGATCTCGTCCAGTGTTAAAGTATTTGCCGGTCTTATTATATTCCGGATGGATGCCATATCAGTAACCAGGTTCTCCTTTTGCACCGGCGAGATGGGCGCTATCATTTTGCCGATCTGCTCATCGGAAGACCTGTTCAGCAACTCAAATTCCTCTTCTCCCCTTTCTGTCAGCGCAAGTACCACCGCCCGGGCGTCTTTATCCGACTTTTCCCGACGGATGGTACCTCCGTTCTCCAGTTTTTTGAGC
>Ga0206934_1242_pt1 | contig 13595 bp, 5 predicted proteins | sample Alteio_BWOrgHeat_16_FD_152932 | JGI IMG/M metagenome (GOLD analysis project Ga0206934, IMG submission 152932) | Enriched cells from forest soil in Barre Woods Harvard Forest LTER site, Petersham, Massachusetts, United States -... | ecosystem: Environmental > Terrestrial > Soil > Temperate forest > O...
GGATACCGAAAAAGCCATAAAATTCACTGTTATAAAATTGCGCAACCTTTCAGGCAATATGCGCAGACTTTCAGCAACAGGATACGTAGAATGGGTTTTGGGGGATGTTAAGCGCAAGTCAGCGATGCATGTCATTACAGAAATAGATCCCGAGACAGGTGCATTTTTTGCGAGAAACTCCTACAATACTGATTTTGAAAAGTATGTTGCTTTTTTCGACGTTGACGAGACAGGTAAAACATTCACAGGGGATCGCGCAGAATTTATCGGGCGTAATGGAACACTTAGCAATCCCGATGCTATGATGCGCATCAAACTCTCCAACAGAACAGGCGCCGCTTTCGACCCCTGCGCAGCCATCCAGGTATCCTTTAGCTTGGAGGCAGGAGAAGAGCGGGACATAATTTTCAGGCTCGGAGTCGGCAAAGACATTAATGAAGCGCACGCACTCGTTCGCTCTTTCCGTGGGCAGAAGGCCGCACTCAATGCCCTGGAAAGCACAAAAGCATATTGGCAGAAAACGCTCAGCAATGTACAAATAGAAACACCCGATGCAGCTTTAAACATACTTACAAATGGCTGGCTGATATACCAGGTCATATCTTCCCGTTTATGGGCAAGAAGTGGGTATTATCAGTCTTCCGGAGCTTATGGCTTTAGGGATCAGTTGCAGGATGTGATGTCTGTTATGCATACCCGGCCCGCACTGGCAAGAGCCCAGATACTGCTTTGCGCTTCCCGGCAATTCAAGGAAGGGGATGTGCAACACTGGTGGCACCCACCTGTTGGCAGAGGTGTGCGCACCCGTTGCTCTGATGATCTTTTATGGCTGCCCTACGTGACCTGTCATTACATTGAGTGTACCGATGATAAAGACATACTTAATGAATCAGTTTCCTTTTTAGAAATGAGGATCCTGAACCCCGACGAAACAAGCATTTATGAGCTTCCTCTCATATCAGGCAAATCCGCCAGCTTGTATGAACATTGTGTGCTGGCCATTCTTCAGGCGATGAAATATGGCGCTCATGGTTTGCCTTTAATGGGATCAGGCGATTGGAACGATGGTATGGATAGGGTAGGGATACATGGCAAAGGTGAAAGTGTATGGTTGGGTTTCTTCTTGTATAATATCCTTGACCGCTTTCATGAAATTGCGGCTGCGCATGGGGATGCCGGCTTTGCTGAAAAATGTATAAAAGAAGCAGAAACATTACGCATCAACCTCAGGCAGAATAGCTGGGACGGCGCATGGTACAAACGGGCTTATTTTGACAATGGAGAACCTTTGGGTGCTGCGGTAAACGCAGAATGTAAAATAGATTCTTTGCCACAAAGCTGGTCTGTACTCTCTGGTGCCGGTGATCCTGAAAGGAGCCTGATGGCAATGGACGAAGTATATAAACGCCTTGTAAACAAAGAAAATAACCTGGTCCAACTCTTCACCCCCGCTTTCGATAAATCGGCCATGGACCCGGGGTATATCAGGGGTTATGTGCCCGGAGTAAGGGAAAATGGCGGACAGTATACGCATGCGGCGGTATGGGTGATCATGGCATTGGCTGTGCAGGGAGACAGTAAAAGGGCATGGGAATTACTGAAAATGATAAACCCTATAAATCACGGATCAAACTCTGATGAAATTGCTACCTATAATGTGGAACCTTATGTTATATGTGCCGATGTATATACGGTTCCGCGGCACGCTGGGCGGGGTGGCTGGACGTGGTATACAGGATCTGCAGGATGGTACTACCGGTTGATCATTGAATATATCCTTGGCCTTAAATTGGAAGGAGATGTCCTGCATATTGTTCCATGCATTCCCGAACACTGGGATTCATTTAAGGTGGTGTATTATTATAAAGACACACCCTACCATATTACAGTAAGCCAAACAGCAGGTGCCGCAAAAAAAACAAGCGCTGTAGTAGATGGGCAGCACTATGATAAATTGATGATTCCCCTTAAAAATGACGGATTAGAGCATAAAGTAGATATAATGCTCACCATAAAAAAGCAACTGAAATATCCTGTATAAAGGTGGCTATCTTACTGTAGCAAAATTGCAATATTGTTAAATAATAGGCCTGGTAGAGGCAAAAGCTTTGTTGCCAATAAGAAAATGTGGCAATACGCTCCGTAGGTGCGCCAACTGGTAACGCTGAAATCTAATATTTAGACAGTCTAATTAACCTGCCTTCATGGTTTAATTTGAACAATAAAATGGGCCGCCCAAAAATGAGCAGCCCTTTCACCTATTAAAAAACAAACCCCATGATTTATTTCATTCCTACAGTTTTATTGCCGTATATAACATCCATTAGTTCATTTAGTTTTGGCTCCAGTATGATTTCTGTGCGGCGGTTCAAAGCCCTTCCGCCTGCGGATTCATTCTCTGCAACCGGATCATATTGGCTGCGGCCGCTGGCAATTATCCTGTCGGGGTTAACACCGTAATTATCAACTAAAGTGTGTGTGATAGATACTGCGCGGGCCACGCTTAAAGACCAGTTATCATTATACATTTTATTGTGTATTGGCACAGGGTCCGTATGGCCTTCAACGTTCAGGTTAATGTCGGGATTTGCATTCATCACCTCGGCAACTTTTGCCAGCGCTTCTTTGCCTTTAGGGTTCACAACTGCACTCCCCGAAGGAAATAACAGGCTTTCCTGCATACTTACGTAAACTTTACCGTTTTTAACTGTGATTGTCAGTTCATTAGTATTAAAATTGGTCAAAGCATCTTCTACTTTTTTTCTAAGAGCTGCTGTGCTTTTTTGTTGCTGGTCTATTAATGCCTGCAACTGCATCAGTCTCTTATTTTGGGCGGCAATCTCGTCCTTGCTCATATTCAGCTCTTTATTCGTAGACCTGTATATGCCCTCCAGTGAACTCACATTACTTTGGAGATTTGTTATCCTGTCACCCATATGGCTTATTGAATCGTTCAGGTAGCTGATCTTGTCATTCAGGGCTAAGTTCTGAGTACGTAAGTTATCAGCATTTCTCATCGCGCCTACATATTTGCGTTTTGCAACGCAGGATGATAACATAATGATACAGGCGAGGATGAAGGGTAGAACAAAAATCTTTTTCATAAAAATTATTTTTATTTAAGGTGATAAAAACTGTGCCACCATCGGTATTATGGAAATAAGTCGGCGTGAAGGCGCAGAGCGGTTTTATTCATAATTATTTAGGAGCTCCTTTCAGCCTTTATAATGGGCAACGTGCATTATTTTCCCCAACGATATCGGTCGCAATTCCGTATTGTCTGGCATTAGGCCATTGCCATTTGCACGTTCTGTATCAATCATTAGTGGCCCGAAAAACTATATAAGCGCAACAGCTGTTTTCCCGGATTTCTGCTGGCATAGTTTTGTTTTATGTTTTTGCATAAAACTAACTATATGAAAAAAATTAACTTACTGAGAAGGCTTGTGAAAATGGTTCAAATTATTGCCTGTGCTGCTTTTGTAAGCAATAGTGCGAGTGCATTGACATACACAGCTGTTTTATCCGGAAACTTCAATGATATATTAACATGGGGCGGAATAGCGCCGGGATCTTTACTGACAGCTGACTCGGTTGTTATTCCCTCCGGGATAACAATCACGCTTAATTTGAATCAAATTTTTAGCAGTTCTTCTACGCTTGTTGTGAACGGAACATTGAGCTCAGGCAGCAATACTACCGGCCTTATTATGACCGGCGGGACACTTGCCGGCAACGGCACTATCAATACCGATAGCCTGGTTTTAGGCTTGGCTTCAGGGTTCAATTTTACCGGCACCATAAATGTGCAGGCGCTAACATCGCTTGGCACTAACCAATCCACTGCCGCTAATGTGACAGTGGCTGATAATTTATACATTAACAGCGGCACCTTCAATATTGCATCTGGTAATGTGAATCTGTCAAGCAATGCCAATATTATGATGAACGGAGGCTCCGTTATGGTCAGCGGCACGGGGTCAATGGGGCTGAGTAATGTTTACAACGTAATGTATTCAGGGTCTTCGGCGACAGGTGGTATTGAACTGACCGGGTCAGGATTAAATAACTTCACACTTAACATGTCATCAGGTAGCCTTACATTGTCATCCAACTTGGTGCTGAATGGTACACTGACCCTTGCGTCAGGCAATCTTGTTTTAAACAACAACAACCTTTCTTTGACTGGCAATGCTAATTTTGCCGGTTCAGGTTCAGGGAGTATCAGTTCCACATCTTCATCCAGTATTTCTATCGCGTCTGCTAATTCTATTAATGGCGCCTTGCGTTTTGCAGCGGGTAATAATTCGGTAAATAATTTTACGCTTAATATGGGAAGCAGTAATAATACTGTAAGTCTCGGTTCAGCTATAAACGTAAATGGTACTCTTACATTAACAAATGGCAACCTGGTGCTTAACAATAACGACCTGTCATTTAGCGGCGGTGGTGATTTTGCGGCGTCCGGTACAGGCAGTATAAGTTCATCTGCGGGATCTAATATTTCAATAACGTCAACTAACGGTTTAAGTGGTGCCTTGCGTTTCAGCGCCGGTGGCAATACGGTAAATAATTTAACTGTGAATATGGGCAATAGCAGCAGCAGCCTTAGCTTGGGCTCCGGCTTGAATGTTAATGGCATGCTTAGCCTCGCCAGTGGAAACTTAACGCTGAACAATAACGACCTGTCATTCACAGGCAACGGGGATTTTACAGCATCAGGCTCAGGTGGTATTAATGCAAGCACCGGTTCCAACATTTCCATATTATCTTCAGGCAGCTTTAGTGGCGGCCTGAGATTTAATGCCGGGAACAATACAGTGAATAATTTTACTGTAGATATGACAGGCAGCAGTAATAGTGTGAGCCTCGGGTCCAATCTGAATATAAATGGCACGTTAATGTTAAGTAATGGCGCCCTGGTAATTCCTTCTGCAACAACATTGACACTTGCGCAAAATGTAAATTTTAACAGCAATTCTTCTTTAACCGTGAACGGGAGCCTGACAGGCAACGGCAATGCGGCATTGATTATGGCTTCGGGAAGCCTGGCCGGCAGTGGCACCATCACTGTTGACAGTGCAGTGCTTGGCCTTATGTCGGGTTTCAATTTTACCGGTTCTCTTAATGCCCAAAACCTAACTTCACTTGGCACTACACAATCTGCTGCAGCCAATGTAGCAGTAGGCAGCAATTTATATGTCAACAGCGGCACATTCAGCATCACATCCGGAAATATAAGCCTGGCAAACAATGCCAACATTATGATGGATGGCGGAACGATCTCCGTAAGCGGTACCGGCACTATGGGTTTAAGCAGCACATATAATGTCACTTATTCGGGCTCATCAGCAAATTCAGGTATAGAATTAACAGGCGCAGGACTTAATGATCTTACGTTGAACCTCTCCTCCGGTACAGTTACACTATATTCTGATCTTGCCTTAAACGGCACAATGACGCTTAACTCAGGCGACCTGGTGCTTAACAATAATGATATGTCATTCGGCAGCAATAGCGATTTCTCTGCGAGCGGAACAGGCAGTATCAATTCCACATCAGGTTCTGATATTTCTATTATGTCGTCCAATGCATTCAGCGGAGCCCTTCGTTTTAGCAGTGGCAATAATACCATTGGAGATCTTACGCTTGACATGGGCAACAATAGCAATTCTGTGGGCCTGGGCTCTTCTCTGAACATTGATGGCACACTTGCCCTCGTATCAGGAGATCTTTTACTTAACAATAATGACCTTTCTTTTACCAGCAATGGTGACTTTTCGGCAACTGGCACTGGCAATATCAATTCCACTTCCGGTTCTAATATTTCTGTGATGTCAGCCAATTCGCTGAGTGGAGCTTTGCGTTTCAGTGCAAGCGGCAATTCTGTGAACAATTTTACGGTCAATATGGGAGCTAATACAAATAATGTAAGCGTCGGTTCTGATGTGAACGTTAATGGTACAGTAACACTTAGTTTAGGCACCTTGGTAGTTCCTGCAGGCGTAACCCTGACCCTCGCTCAGGATTTGCTTTTTAATAATTCTTCATCCCTCACAGTAAATGGCTCACTAACATCCGGCACAAGTGGCACTGGCCTTATAATGACGGGGGGCAATTTATCAGGCAATGGCACGATAACAATAGATAGTGCTGTTCTTGGCCTCACAACAGGTTTCAATTTTACCGGCACCCTTACAGCCCATGCTTTAACATCAGTTGGTACTACACAATCTGTACCTGCAACGCTTAATGTAGGTAGCAATCTTTACATTAATGCCGGCACATTCAGCATTAGCTCCGGAAGCCTCAGCCTTGCTAACAATAGCAATATTATGATGAGCGGTGGCTCCATTTCCCTAAGCGGAAGCGGTTCTATAGGCCTCACAAACACTTATAATGTCACTTACTCAGGTTCATCAACTCCTACAGGTGTTGAGCTAAGCGGCAGCGGCTTGCACAACCTCAATGTAAACTTGTCTTCGGGTTCAATTAATATGTCAGGCAATGCTATGATAAACGGAACCTTGATGCTTAATTCCGGGCTGCTTAATTTAGGTACCCACAATTTAACTATTAGTTCCGGCGGAAGCGTTAGCGGGGGTTCTTCATCAAGTTATGTTGTAACCGGCAATGGTGGCAGCTTAATCGTGAATCTTGCTGCCGGGGCATCAGCTACTTTCCCAGTCGGCACTATTAGCAATTACGCACCTGCAATGGTATCTGCTGCAAGTGGTTCTGCAAGCAGTAATATTGGGGTAATGGCTATGGACTCGGTATATGCGCAAGGCGCAAGCGGCACTAACCTTTCTGCTACACAATCGGTAGTAAATGCAACATGGTTTGTAAGCAGCGATGTTAGCACAGGTCTTAATTTAAGCTTGCAATTAATGTGGGCTGCAAACATGGAACTAAATAGCTTTAACCGTAACAGTTCTTATATATCCCATTATACCAACGGAAGCTGGGATGCAAACGCCTATGCATCTGCGACAACCACAGGCGGCATGTATGCTATGACGCGTACAAATATTACATCGCTTAGCCCATTCACAGTTGCTGATAATAATGCCAGTCTGAATCTCGGTGTTGCACCTGTGGCTGCAAACAATGTTCAATTGTCTGTTTACCCTAATCCCGCGACAAGCACTTTATATTACAACACTAGCGCAACGCCTGACCACGTTTGCATATTCGATATTAGCGGGCATCTCCTGAAAACGTTGCCTCTTGATAATAGCAACAATATATCAGTTAGCGAATTGCCCGCCGGTTGTTACAATATTTGTTTCTACGGGCAAAATTTCAGGGCAGTCCAAAAGTTTGTGAAAGAATAGTAAAGAATAATATAGTAGCATAGAAGTTGAAAGGTTTAAAAATTGATTTATTAACCAAAAAGAAACGTGTATGAAAAAGCTATTGATATTGATCGGGTTTATGGCGGGTTTTAACTACTCTTATGGACAGTATGCATTGTCAAACGGAGGTACCCAACTTAATCTAGGTTTTGGTTTTTCCGACTACGGAATGCCGGTATATGCAGGCTTCGACCATGGGGTAAGCAGGGACATATCTGTGGGAGGAGAGTTGTCTTTCCGTTCGTATACGGATGATTACCGGGATATAAATTATAACTTAAACGTGGTTGGTATATCAGCAAATGGTAATTACCATTTTAACCGGGTACTGAACATACCGAGGGAGTGGGACCTATATGCAGGGCTTAATATCGGGTTTTATATTTGGAATGATCCGGCAGGATATGGCGGCGATCATACTACCGGATTAGGCCTTGGTGCACAAGTAGGAGCCAGGTATTATTTCACCCACAGATTTGGTATTAATTTGGAATTTGGAGGCGGTAATGAATTTGCCGGGGGCAAGTTCGGCATTACTTTAAGGCTGTAATTAAAACCATCGTATACAACAAGGCTTAGGAGCCGACACGGGTTTTTGACCTGTGGTCGGCTCTTAAATTTGGCGAGCACTGCAACCAGGTCTTTTTATACAAGGGGTGCTATTGGTGATTTATAGATTTACAATTTCCATGGTGCTACATCATTTCTCATTTCAGCTCAGAACTATGAATGCGCTCTTTGCAAGCTCCACCCCAAGCATCGTAAAGTCGGAACGGGTTTCAATTTATACAATTGAAACCCGTTTCCGTAAAAACTATTGATGCTATTATTTTACTTCTTCATATTCTGCATCTGCAACATTGCCATCATTATGACCGGCATTTTGCTCCTGGTGCTGTTGTTGCTGGCCTGCACCATCTGCGCCTGCGCCATCCTGGCCTGCTTTGTACATGTGCTCGCTGGCGGCCATCCATGCGGCGTTCAGTTCTTCTTCCAGTTTATCAATCGAGTCCAGATCTTCAGCTTTGTGTGCAGCTTTCAGTTTGCTCACAGCTTCTTCGATAGGTGCTTTCTTATCGGCCGGAATTTTATCGCCGTACTCTTTCAGTTGTTTTTCTGTAGAGAATACCAGTCCGTCTGCTTTGTTAAGTTTCTCAACACGCTCGCGTACTTTCTTGTCGGCTTCTTCATTTACTTTAGCCTCATTCTTCATGCGCTCGATCTCTTCCTTGTTCAAACCGGAACCTGCTTCGATACGGATATTTTGTTGTTTGCCTGTGCCTTTATCTTTAGCAGTTACGTGCAGGATACCATTCGCGTCAATATCGAAAGTCACTTCAACCTGCGGAACACCGCGTGGAGCCGGTGGTATACCATCGAGGATAAAGCGGCCTAAGTTCTTATTATCTTTTGCCATAGGGCGCTCACCTTGCAATACATTTATTTCCACACTTGGCTGGCTATCGCTGGCGGTAGAGAATGTTTCACTTTTACGGGTAGGGATGGTTGTGTTAGATTCGATAAGACGAGTCATCACACCACCGTAAGTTTCGATACCCAAAGAAAGCGGGGTAACATCAAGCAACAATACATCTTTTACATCACCGGTCAATACGCCGCCCTGTATAGCTGCACCTACTGCAACCACTTCATCAGGATTGACACTGCGGTTAGGTTTTTTGCCAAAGAATTTTTCGACAACTTCCTGTATCCTTGGAATACGGGTTGATCCACCAACAAGTATCACTTCATCAATATCGCTTGTAGTCATGCCTGCATCTTTCAATGCTTTGCGGCAGGGTTCGAGCGTGCGTTCTACTAAACTGTCCGACAGCTGTTCGAATTTAGCACGGCTCACTTTGCGCACCAGGTGCTTAGGCGCGCCATCCACTGCAGTAATATAAGGCAGGTTAATTTCTGTTTCCTGTGAAGATGACAGTTCTACTTTGGCTTTTTCTGAAGCTTCTTTAAGGCGCTGCCAGGCCATAGGGTCTTTACGCAGATCAACGGCTTCTTCTTTTTTGAAGTCATCAGCCAACCAATCCATCAGCACCTTATCAAAATCATCACCACCAAGGTGTGTATCGCCATTAGTAGATTTCACTTCGAAAACGCCATCGCCTAATTCAAGCACAGAGATATCGAAAGTACCACCACCAAGGTCGAACACAGCTATCTTGCTATCCTTATGCTGTTTGTCGAGGCCATAAGCCAGGGCTGCAGCCGTAGGTTCGTTTATAATACGGCGTACATTGAGGCCGGCGATCTCGCCTGCTTCTTTAGTGGCCTGGCGCTGTGCATCGTTAAAGTATGCGGGTACAGTAATAACTGCTTCCGTTACTTCGTGGCCCAGGAATTCTTCAGCAGTCTTCTTCATTTTCTGAAGGATCATAGCTGATATTTCCTGCGGCGTGTACATACGACCATCTATATCCACACGCGGGGTATTATTTTCCCCTTTTATGATCTTATAAGAGTTGTGTGAAATTTCGCCTGTAACCTCATCGAAACGACGGCCCATGAAACGCTTGATGGACTGGATGGTATTGTGTGGGTTAGTAATGGCCTGGCGCTTTGCAGGATCACCTACTTTACGCTCACCATTCTTCAAAAAAGCCACCATCGAGGGGGTTGTGCGACGGCCTTCATCATTTGCAATAACTACCGGCTCGTTACCTTCCATTACGGCAACACATGAGTTTGTAGTTCCTAAGTCTATTCCAATAATTTTTCCCATAATATATTCTGAGTTTTGTATGATTTCTAAGTTTTTATAGTCAATAGCTGTGCCACAAGTAAAAGTTCGGAAATAATGTCAGGCATACTGTCAATGTGGGTATGAATGGCCGTTGTTGGCCGCAATATGGCCGTTTTATGGCCGCTAATAAAAAACTAATATAAGCTGTGGTAAAGGGTTTTAGAGGGTGTATGGCTATTTGTGCGAAATATTTTTACCAGCAGGGCCAGAAGGGCTGCACAAAGTTCACTAAGAAGGACAGCTTTCAAAATGCCCGATCCCGAAGCATCGGGACAAGTTGCCCGACTAATATAAAACATGGACATTTTGTTTAGTTTAATTCGTTATAAATGATCGGGTGTTACAGACATCTTGATGATTTTCTATTGTGAGCTCGTCGTTCCTGCCCCGGTTGCCGGTTTATTGCCGGTCGCTTGCCTCTTGTTACTGCTGTTTGTATTTTTTAATTGTATTTATTTAATTGATTTTTAATTATTTATGCTTTTTGTTTGGGGAAAATTGCCGTTTTTGCCTGTTCCACCATATTTGCCGCATTTGTTAATGGAATAATATGTTGGATGTGGCTCGGTTGTGTTACGAACATCTTGATTATTTTTTTAGTGGTGTTCGTGAGCTCGCTTCGCTCGGTTGCCGCTTTAGTTAACGTGATAATATGTTGTGTATCGTCCTGATATTGGTTGAGCGTTGCATGGTATTAGATGAAATGCCCGATGCCCGATGTACAAAAAATGCGGACATTGGTTTTGTTGATTTTGGGATGAAATACTTAGCAGACATGAGTTATGCGTGTTTTTAAAATGTCTGACTATGCCCGATTCTGTATTTATCAATGCCTGATGCCTCATCCTGATTTTGGTTTACACTGTGGTTAGGTAAACCTAATGTATCGTCCTGATTATGTAAAATGCCCGATGAATAAAAAACATGGACATTTTGTTTTGCTTAATTTGTTGTAAATTATTTAAAATCAATTTGTTATAAATGTATTATGTTTATCAAAATGTCCGGTTTGTACTTTTTTCTGTCTGGGAATGGACATTATGCCTCGTCCTGAAATTGGTTGAAATTTTAGGAATTTATTTGTTTTTCATTTTAGATACTCTATAGGGTTTATACGTCTATTATTAATAGGGATTTATATCGGTAGTGCCACAAAATCTGTGCCGTTTTTGGCCGTGGCAGAAGTTGTTTTACGGGGAAAATATATCTTACATTATTTTTTTAGAAAAATTCTTTATTTGTTAAAATATTGTTTAAGTTTGGTTTAGGAATATTAGAGGGAATATTACTCATAAATCTATTTTTATGTTCAAAAAAATTAGTGCCCCCTCCCCGATAAGAAAGATACGTTTAGTAACTGTACTTGTAACTGTTTTGCTTTTTAGTTTTGTTACTTTTATGTCTATGGTGCCGCCAGCACCGCCCTTGCGAGGCAAGGGATTTTCATAATGACCCGCCGATCGCGCTTAATTACTGGCTTACCAAACTGGCAGATAGTACCGCGGCAGGCAATGTGCTGATGGAAATTGAGGTGGAAGCTGATACGAGTTTGCCCGATAGCCTTATTATATGGAGTTCGGGAGATTCGACTATATTTTATGATAATGGAACAGGGGCAGATTCTGAGGCTGACGATTATATTTACAGCGCTTATATTGCGGAAGACACAGCCGCTTTTAGGGCAGAGGTAACGCAAATAAACGACAGCCTTGCAGCGCGGGGTTCGTATATTTATTTTAACGGGCATGATGGAAAAAGGGTTTGTGGCGATGATGTGCAACAATTTGACCTTGACGGTTTTTTTGCAGGAACAGAGACCTGGGTACCGGGGCCGCCTTTTACTATACCTATAGGCATACGATGCAGTGGTGATCTGCTAAGAGAGAATTCTTTATTTATTACTGACCTGAATGTGGTTGGCAGTAGTACACCACCCAGTAATTTGAGCTTTGGCACTTTGATGCAAAACATGGCCAATTGCACAGGCACAAATTGCACGAGGGAGTTCATTAAACAGTGGTTAAAAAGCTGGACAAGTACCCAGCATATTAATAGCCAGGATGTAGGCATAAGAAGCGATATTATTGCATACGTGATAGGCCCCTGGCTTGGTTATTGTGGTTCAGAAACTGCACCGAGTGTTAATATGACTAATTGGGAAGGTTTGTGGGATGGGACAAGCGAAGCAGCTATATTAGCAAATGCGCCTTTTAAGCTAACTGCCATTGTTAACCGAATAGACCTGCGCGGCAGCAGTGCCTTTATACCGCGAGCAGGCCAAGCTATCAATGCAGGAGAAACACGGTTTATTTTTTCTTTAATAAGTCCATGCAATATACAAAATTCTGCTTCATGTAATTTTACCATACAGTATTACCCGCCTAAACAACCAAATGACGCTTATATTACTCCTAACTCCGATTTTGTTGACTGGCAGGGCATGAATGTGATATTTGAATTTGGGAATACGCAAAAGAACCTATGCGAACTGAGAGACTTTGCACGAGACTGGATAGCGCTTAGCGGCCTTACAAGAGGAGGCACGGATTATATGACAGCACTTGCAGCCATTACCAATACTGTAACGGCAGCGAATGCAGCAACTCACAAACCTAATGGCAGCGCCATAGACAGAGTAAGGACCAATGAAAGAATATTGTTTAGTCCCGCTACTGATTTTAAAAATTATATTAGTTATACGAACTACAATGGTTTACCGACTGATGATATGAATGGCCCTGGTCATCAATGGGAAGAATCGGATTGGGAATTCAGGCAATTTGAAATTGACCCCAGTACACATTATTTAAAACAACTCTTACCAATACACCGGTAGATGGTGCAAATTTTCCTGTAAATATCGGTACGCTCTCATCACCGATACTTCCTACTGATCATACTGATGCCGATAATTTACTTGATTGGGTATACAACCCACTTAATATTAACCAGGTTTACAATGGGACACATGTATTACCACAAACTTATAATACGCTTCCCTTAGCGGCGGCTGTATCGCATGTAACCGGAAAATATGCGCATTATTGGGATTTTGATTGGGGAACCACAACCACTAATTATAATTCCACTATTTCTTCTTCTATTGTTTCCACTAGCCCAAATCCTCAAGCAAAAGAACTCAGGCACCAGTTATCGCTTAATACCTGTAGCGGCTGCCATGCAGGGGAAACAAAAACAGAATTTACTCAGGTAAGGCCATTGGGCTATAGCGAAAGGGCGGACTACTGGTCCAGCGCGCCATCTGACTATTATTTGCATGAGGTAGCCCCCTGCGTTAGTACAAACCCTTACCGGACTATTGATACACGTTTCAGGTATAATCTTGGTTATACCAATGAGAGTGGGGGAGATATACTTAATTATGATGAAACGGTGGAAGGGGTTAATCAATATCACGTACGGGTATCTCCGTTTTTAACAGGCAGAAATTACAGCGGCAGTACCAGCCCCGGCTATGA
>Ga0206934_1243_pt1 | contig 13581 bp, 3 predicted proteins | sample Alteio_BWOrgHeat_16_FD_152932 | JGI IMG/M metagenome (GOLD analysis project Ga0206934, IMG submission 152932) | Enriched cells from forest soil in Barre Woods Harvard Forest LTER site, Petersham, Massachusetts, United States -... | ecosystem: Environmental > Terrestrial > Soil > Temperate forest > O...
GACCCAGTAATCATTCTTGCCGTCACCATTCGGGGTGAGCACATTGGTTGGTATAATATCCGCAGTTGGCTCGCCTTTGTAAACGCTCACGGTATAGGTGTCGGTAGTCGTACCATCCTGGGCGGTTACCACGATGGTGATGGTATTGTTGCCGGTCACCAATGGTATGGAGCCCGATGCCTTGCCGCTCGCTGTCGAAACACCATTCACGGTAATGGTGGCATTGCTGTCTTCGGCGGTAGGTGTTAAAGTAATATCGGAAACCGTGCTCGATACCGTGTCGGCATAAGCAGTGGTTGAGCTGCTGAAAACGGGCGTCAGCGTGCCATCGCTTACCGTTAAGTTTGACAGCAGAGCGTCCGAGCTTGGCGCCCTGGTTACAATTACGGTATAGGTATTTTTCGTGACTCCATCCTGGGCCGTAACAACGGTAGTGACCGTATTCGGTCCGACCTTAAGCGGAATTGCTGATGATGCCGTACCGCTGTTTACAGCTTCCCCGTTTACAGTTATCGTAGCGGTAGCATCGGTGGCAACAGGCGTAACAGTTATGCTTGTGGTCGAATTCAATTCAGCGGCTGTATAACTGAAGGTGCTGCTGGCAAACACCGGTACCAATGTGCCCGTACTCAAGCGAAGATCAATTAACGTTGCCACACTTGACGAGGCCTTGTAGGAAATCGTAACATTTGTCGTGGAGTACCCGAAGGCGTTATAAGCGGTAACCGCAACGGTTTGAGGAGTAAAAGGAATGGTGGCATTACCGCTGATCACCCCGGTGGTTGGATCAAATACAAGCCCCGCGGGGAGTGTGCCTTTGATCGTATAGCCGGTCAGCAACATTTTCCTTACCCGTTCGCCGCCCAGCTCTGATATATAAGCCGTTCCTGTGCCATCGATATAAATATAATCAGGAAGGTTAAATCCCGCCGCCGTACCGATATCGTCGGCATCGCCCGGGACCTGGGCAGCGCTGCCGGCCACAAGAGTTACCGTTCCATCGGGCATAATTTGCCTGATATCATTGTTATAAAAGTCGGCCACATAGATAACTCCACCCGGACTCACATAAAGCCCCGTGGGATTGTTAAATGTCGCAGCTGTACCCACGCCATCGGCAAATCCAGGTGTATTGCCTGCCACATCGCTTCCGGCCATCGTCGTTACAACACCCGTAGGTGTTATTTTCCTTACGGCATTATTTTCGAAGTCAACCACATACAGGTTACCCGATGCATCAATCTTCACATCGCTCGGCGTATTAAATTGCGCCGAGGTTCCTGTAGCATTAACATAACCCGGTGTACTTCCGGCAATAACACTTGCCACCCCTGCCGGCGTTATCTGTACGATCTGGCTGGCATCCTGTGCCGCAACGATGATATTCCCTGCCCCATCAACACATAAACCACCCGGGCCGAAAGTATTTGTCGTAGTATATAGCGTCGTCACCACACCACCAGGTGCGATCTTACGAATAGCATTGTTATAGTAATCGGACACATAAAGATTTCCGGCAGCATCGATAGTAATGCCGTCAGGGTAGTTAAATTGAGCAGCCGTGCCGGTACCGTCCGCAGATCCCGTAAGGCCCGACAGGCTCCCCGCAAACGTGGTTACCACACCGGAGGGCGTTATCTTGCGGATCACATTGTTGTTCGCATCAGCTACATACAGGTTACCCGCTCCGTCCATCACCGCCTGCTGCGGAAAGTTGAACTGCGCCGCGGTTCCTGTATCATCGACATAACCTGCGTTCCCAGCAGGGCTGCCGGCAAAGATAGAAACCTGCCCGTAGTTGGTTTTAGGGACCGGCCCCCCGGTATTGGTTGGCGCAATGGAAAATGTCGCAGCACTTGTAATCACAAAATTTCCGGTGCCATAGGCAATGTTTGGTGGTGGCCCGGTTATCGCTGGGGCGTTCCGCAATACGCCGATGGTATAAGTAGTAGTGGCGCTGCCATCCAGTGTTGTTACGTCAATGGTGACGGTATTGAGGCCCACCACCAGATTAACAGGTGTGGATGCGCTTCCGCCGTTGACGGTTACTTTAGCATTTGGGTCGACCGTAGTCGGAGTAACGATGATAGACGAGGTAGCACTTGTTACACCCGCATTGTAGCCGGTAACGGTACTCCCAAAAACGGGCGAAATAGCGCCGCTGCTGATCGTAAGGTTCGATAACACCGGGGCCACAAGGCAGGTTGCTGATGGCCCGGCAGCCGGTGCGATGTTACCAACAAGATCGGTAGCCGTACCAGCAGCAATTGAAAAGCCTAAAGTGCCGCTTCCTGTTATGGCTGATATAGTGACTGTATACGTCGTTCCTGAGCCCGACACATTGACCATCCCGGTTGCCGAGCCGTTGCTGTTTAAGGTGATGTCTGATGCCGTTAAATTACTCGTGTTAAAATTGTCGTCGGCATAGGTTACCGTGTAGGTGAACTGACCAGTTCCCGAAAGCATGGTATTGACAGAAGGCGGACTTATTGTAATCGATGGCGGCGTACGGTCAATGGTATATATCTGTCCAACAAAAGGCAGGGGGCTTACAATACCCGGTGTTAACCCTGTAGCACTCCCCAGGTTCAGGCCGATGGCGCCGTCACCTGTTCCTGTGTTTACTGTTACCGTATAGGTTGAACCCGATCCTGTTACTGAAGTAATACTTGCACCGCTGATACTGCCTGTGGTAGCCAGCGCAAAATCGCTTGCCGCTACCCCGGTTACACTGGTTGCGAAAGTTACGGCGTATTGAACCGAACTTGCGTTGGTCAGGCTGTCGGTAACCCGGTTAATGGAATTGATAGTGATCGGGCCGCCTGAAAGCGTAGCTACATTAGCGGGATTACCTATTGCCGGGGTGGTTAGATAGTCTTGAGCACCCGAAATACCATTATACTCAACCACCATAACCCGGTAGGTAACTCCCGAAGAAAGGCCGGTAATATTTACCGTATTGCCGGTACCATTGTAAATGCAGTACCAGCCGCTGGTTCCTATCTGTGTGCCCAGGGTATAAAATGGGTTTGCTGTATAAGTTGTGCGATTTACAGGCAACGGGCCCCCCGTTATATCGGCGGCTATAAACACTGCCCTTGCCACGCCATTGCCATTGGTCCAGGTGGCCGTAGTTGAATTAGTTGCTGTATTTGAAAAAATGATGTTGGTAGCTTGTATAGTTGGCGGGAAAAACGGTGCATTTTGTAAAACAATTATTTTGTTAGTCACCGCACCATTACTAGCCTGTACGGTGATCAGGTCGGACCTGCCATCACCATCCAGGTCTGCAAGAAGAATGCCACCTACATTGGACCCGGACTTAATATCAAAGTATGGCGCAAAGGAACCAGAATTAATAACTCCTGCATTAGGGGTATTACGATAGATGGATAGATGTGAACCGAAGGGAGACACGTAACCGAAAGCAAGATCCGGTTTGCCATCTCCATCCAAATCTCCAATTGCCACGTCCCCGCCAACGCTGGCTGGATAATCAATATGAGTGGCAAAAGAGCCGGCATTAATCGTTCCACTTACAGAAGTGTTCCTTAGACCCGACATATTTCCGTCTTCGTAATCACTTACAGCAAGATCTGGTTTGCCGTCGCCATCCAGGTCACCGATGGCCACGTCAATTGGTAAAAAGCCGGCAGGAATATAGACCGGGTTACTCAAAGTGCTGGCATCGATCGAACCAATCGTCGATGTGTTCCTGAAAATGGCAACGCTCAAACTCTCAAAAGCAGCTACGGCGATATCAGGCTTGCCATCACCATCGAGGTCACCGATCGCCAGGCCCCCTGCCGAATTTCCTTTGGGTCCATAATTAAAATTAACGGGCGCGGCAAATGAGCTCGCTGTAACAGAACCGACCGTTGAGGTATTACGGAAAATGGATATGATACCCGGAAAGGTTTGGTCGTCTACCTTATAATTGAGCCTTACTACGATGTCTGCTTTGCCATCACCATCTATATCAGCCACTTTTACTTCGTAGGGAGAGGGCTTTGTAGCAAAGTCAACCCGGAGAGCAAAAGAGTTACTTGTGATGGAGCCAGCGACTGATGTGTTGCGTAATATCGATATCGTATTGTCTTTATTATTACACACCACAATATCGGGTTTACCATCACCATCCACATCGGCAACTGCCACGCCCAAGGGGCTGTTACCAGCAGCAAAGTCCACTTTTGGTGCAAAAGAATTTGCAGTGATCACCCCGCCCGTTGATATATTATGCAAAACAGAAACGGTGTTGTCGACATAATTGGTTACGATCAAATCCGGTTTGCCATCTCCGTCAATATCTCCAACGGCCACTTCGGCCGGGCCGCTACCTGATGTAAAAAGAACCGGCGGCAGAAAATCAGCTGCGGTTATATCGCCTTTAGTCGGCGCAAAAGTTGTTACAAAAGGTTTCTCCGCATAACCGACCAAAGCTGTAGGCCCGTTTAAAACAGATATGGGCTGATAAGTGGCCCCTGCCGGTGCGATAACGGAAAGGCTGGTTGCACTCGCAGCTGTTACAGTAGCTTGGGTAGCTCCAAAAAATACAATATTATTGGTAGCTACAGCATCAAACCCGGTGCCTGTAATAGTTACCGGTGTCCCCTCCAGGCCGGTGGCCGGGCTAAATGACGTAATTACCGGCGCGGTGTGCATGGTATGATCGATGGTATAGCCTGCCCCTGTAAAGGGCAGGCTGGTGATAATACCCGGCGTTAATCCTATAGCATTCGCCAGGTTCAGGCCAAGCGTTCCGGCACCTGTACCTGTATTTACTGTTACGGTATAAATTGAACCCGACCCGGTTACCGAACTAACCCCGGCACCGCTTATGCTGCCTGTAGTGGCCAATGAAAAGTTGTTTGCAGTTAATCCTGTTACTGTGGCAGCGAAGGTTACAGTATAACTAACCGTATTTGCGCTTGTTGGGCTGGGTGTGACCCGGCTGATAGAATCAATTGTAATGGGCCCGCCGGGTAAGGTACTTACATTAGCCGGGTTACCGGTAGACGACGTGGTCAGATAGTTTTCTGACCCGGCCGTGCCGTTATGTTCCACAGCCATCATCCGGTAAGTAGCTCCTGACGATAGCCCGGTTATATTAACGGAAGTGCCGGTACCGTTATAAACACAAAACCAGCCGCTTGAACCTATTTGTGAGCCAACGCTCATGGCAGCATTAGCGGTGTAGGTATTGGCATTTACAGGTGAAGGGTCGCCTGTTGATGCCTGGGCTATAAACACAGCCCTCGACAGGCCATCTCCATTTGTCCAGCTTGCTGTTGTAGAATTCGTAGTTGTATTAGTGAACGTGATGTTGGTTGCCTGTACAGATGGTGGAAAAAAGGGATTATTCTGCAAAACAGATACTGTACTGGCTTGATAAGGATTATTATCCGAATTGGGTGCAACAATATCCGGCCTTCCGTCGCCATCCAGATCGCCAACAGCTATCCAATAGGTAAACGGTCCGATAAAAAAATCCGCTTTAGCAGCAAAAGATCCGGTGGAGATGGTACCAACTATAGATGTGTTATGCAAAACAGATACCACGCTGGTATTAGTTGTTATGGCAAGATCGGGCTTGCCGTCTCCATCCAGATCACTGATTGCAATATTATACTCACCGCTATAAGATATAAAATCGACCGCGGCGGCAAAAGAGCCGGTCGTGATGGCACCAATTGTTGATGTATTGCGAAATACAGATATAGTAGTCAAGCCATTGCCAACAACCATGTCCGGCTTCCCATCGCCGTCCAGGTCACCAATGACTACACATTTAGGGTTATTTTCTAATGAAAAGCTAACCGGCGGAGCAAAGGACGAGGTATTGATGGAACCAACAGAACTTATATTACGCCGGACCGATACGATTTTTGATTGATAATTGGTAGAAACCAGGTCGGGTTTGCCATCTCCGTCCATGTCGCCAACCGCCACCGAATAAACGGTTTGATCTGCAAAATCAACACGGGCAGCAAAAGAGCTGGCTGTAAGTGAACCGCGAACGGATATATTTCGAAAAACAGAAATACCATTGGAGGTATAACCAGATACAATAAGGTCGGCCTTGCCGTCACCATCCAGGTCACTTATGGCAACAACTTCGGGATCTGCAAGCGTGGTCAAGGTAATCCCGGCTGCAAAAGAGCTTCCATTAATGGAGCCAATGGTCGAGGTATTTCGGAAAATAGAGAGTGTTTGATCGGTTGCATTAGTTACAACAAGGTCAAGCTTACCGTCTCCATCCAGGTCACCGGCAGCGATGCCCGTGGGTACATTCCCTGCGGGAAAAGTGACCTTGGGAGCAAATGAGCTCGCCGTAATGGACCCGCTGGTCGATATATTTCGAAATATTGATACAACATGATTAAATTGATCGGCCATCGCCAGATCCGGCTTCCCATCGCCATCCAGGTCGGCAATGACGATTCCATCGCACCACCCGTTGGTAGTAATAGTGACCCGTGGATTAAAATCAGCATTTGTTATATTACCCTTGCTCGGTGTAAAGGTTGTTATAAATGGTTTAGCCGAATAACCTGTTAAAGCAGTACTGCCATTCAAAACCGATATCGGTTGATAAGTTGCTCCCACCGGCACGGTTACCGTAAGGGTGGTAGCACTTGCGGCAGTTACCGTCGCCATCGTCGCCCCAAAGAATACGATATTGTTAGCAGCGGCCGGCGCAAACCCTGTTCCGGTAATGGTTACCGTAGTACCCACCGGGCCGCTGGCAGGGTTAAATGAGCTAATGACCGGCGCCTGCCCGAAAGCATGAACCACAGAAAAAAGCAGCAGTAGGCCCGGCAGAAATATTTTTTTTACAAGGGGGTGCGTAAAGGTTTTATTCATTTCCAAAATAAGGGCTTAAGCATCTTCCTCGTTATCTATACGCTCCTCATCCGGATAGGTTGCAGGTAATTTAAGGTTTAGATAAATCAGAACATTTTGATTGCTTAAAGATAAAAAAGTTTCGCCAATATAATAGGAACCTATCTCGATAATTGATAATAAACAGGTACCATATCCTCAACAAAAAAGCCCCTTGCGGGGCTTGTATCATACTTCCGGTTCGTGATGATCCGGATCGGGCTCATAGCCGGCCTGCAGCTCGGCCAGTTTCTTCTTGCCGTAGGAATATTTGGTGATGATATAAAATAATACCGGTACAATAAATATGGCCAGCGAAGTGGCTGCAAGCATACCGCCGAGTACGGTATAACCAATGGTGCGGCGGGCTATGGCACCGGCGCCGTCGGCAAATACCAGCGGCAGTACGCCAAGGATGAAGGCCATCGAGGTCATGATGATTGGTCGTAAACGCAGCCTTACCGCATCCAAAGTGGCTTTTTCCAACTCTATGCCCCTATCCACGCGCTCCTTGGCAAACTCAACGATCAGGATGGCGTTCTTCGCCGCTAAACCAATGAGCGTTATCAAACCGATTTGCGCGTAAATATTATTATTAAGGCCCGAATTCAAAGTAAGGAACAGGATGGCGCCAAAAGCACCCAAAGGCACCGCCAATAGCACGGAGAAGGGCACCGACCAGCTTTCATACAAAGCGGCCAGGAAAAGGAACACGAACCCGATCGACAGCATGAAAATATAAACCGTTTTTGAGCCGGATAAAATTTCTTCCCGGCTCAGACCCGAAAACTCGTACCCAAAACCCTGCGGCAGTGTTTGTGCCGCTACCTCCTGCAAGGCTTTGATCGCGTCGCCGCTGCTGAATCCTGGCTTGGCACCGCCATCTATTTCGGCCGAGCGGAACAGGTTGTAATGCGAGATCAATGGTGCATTCTGGATCATCTTGTACGAGGTAAGCGTACTTAAAGGCACCATCTCCCCTGCCGAATTTCGCACAAAATACTGGCCCAGGTTTTTAATATCCGTCCGGTAATTGGTATCTGCCTGCGCCACTACGTGAAAATCGCGGCCGTAAATGGTGAAGTCATTCACAAACGAACTGCCCATATAAGTTTGCAGCGTCGAGTTGATATCAGCTATCGATACGCCCAATTTCTTGGCTTTCTCACGATCGACGGTCAGCATGTAAGCGGGAGTTTGAGCCGTAAAGAAAGTAAATGCCTGGCCTATTTCGGGCCGCTTGTTAGCCGCGGCTACAAAGTTGCGCACCACCTTCTCAAATTCATTGATTCCCGACCCTGCCTGTCGTTGTTCGAGAATGAAGGTAAAACCGGCCGAGCTGCCCAAACCGGGCACAGCGGGTGGCTGAATAACTATTACATTTGCCTCCTTGTAGCGGCTAAAATGTTTTTTGAACACCCCAACCAGGTCGGCAGATGTAAGCTTGCGTTTATCCCAGGGTTTCAGTTGAACGAAAATGGTGCCGCTGTTTGATTTACTGGAGAAGCTTATCGCATTTAAACCACCAAGAGCGGCATAGTGTCCCACTTCAGGTATACTGTCGAGGGTTTTCATCATTTCGTGCAGGGTATTTACGCTGCGCACGGTAGATGATGCCTCGGGCAACTCGTAGGTAACGTAGATACGGCCTTCATCCTCAACCGGAATAAATCCGGTCGGCTTACGCCCAAATAAAAGTACCGTACCCACCACGATACATAATAATAAGACGATTATAAATTTCGATCCTTTTATGCTCCGGTGAACGCCGTTGCGGTACTTGCCGGCTACCCTGTCGAACCACTGGTTAAACCGGTAAAAGAGCATATCTAACCCGCGCGAGTGTTCGCCCAGTTTTCGGGGTTTCAATAGCAATGTACAAAGCGCCGGCGTCAGCGAAAGCGCCACAAAGGCCGAAATAAGTACCGATATAGCGATGGTTATGGCAAACTGCTGATAGAGACGTCCTACAATACCGGGTATAAACCCTACGGGCACAAACACCGCTGCCAGGATAAGCGCTATGGCAATAACCGGCGCCGAAATATCCTTCATGGCGTGAACCGTAGCCTCTTTTGCCGACATCCCTTCTTCATCCATATAATGCTGCACGGCTTCCACCACTACAATGGCGTCATCCACCACAATACCTATCGCCAGCACAAACCCAAACAGGGTGAGTGTGTTGATGGTAAAACCTAAGGGAATAAAAAATATAAAGGTACCGATAATGGAAACCGGGATAGCCAGTACCGGTATCAGCGTCGTTCGCCAGCTTTGCAGAAAGAGGAACACCACCAGTATAACCAGCGCCAGCGCGATCAGTAATGTGATAACCACTTCATGCACCGAAACTTCCACCACGGTTACCGCTTCAAAAGGCACCACGTAATCAACACCGGCAGGGAAGGTCTTTTTCATTTCCTCCATAACTGCGTATACGCTCTGGGCTGTTTCGAGCGCATTACTGTTTGGCGCCTGGTATACCAGCAGGTATGAGGCTCTTTTGCCATCCACAAATGAATTACCCGAATAGTTAAATTTACCCAGCTCAACGCGGGCAACATCTTTTAAATGAACAATGGCGCCGGTCTTGGGTTGCGCCCTTACGATCACATTTTCAAAGTCCTGCGGTGTAACCAGCCTTCCCTGGGTCAAAACACTTAATTCAAAAGTCTGGCTATGCTCCTGCGGCGGCACACCTACCGAGCCTGCCGAAACCTGGGCGTTCTGCTCGGCTAAAGCATTGGTAATATCGGTTGCAGTGATGCCAAGAGCGGCAAGCTTATCAGGTTTGAGCCATATACGCATGCTGAAATCGTCGGCACGGGTAAAAACGTCGCCCACGCCTTTGGCACGCAATAGTGCGTCGCGCACAAAAACATTGGTATAGTTATCCAGGAATGGCACACTATGAGACCCGTCGGGCGAATAAATGGCCACCAGCATCAGGATGCTCGGATTACGCTTGCGGGTGATGATACCCAGGCGCTGTACTTCCTGGGGCAGCGTTGGTGTGGCAATGCCCACGCGGTTCTGCACATCGAGGGCCGCTATGTTGATGTCCGTTCCCACTTCAAAGTTCGCCGTTATGGTCATCTGCCCGTTGCTGGTGCTATTGCTTTGCAGGTAGGTCATGCCGGGCGTACCGTTCACCTGCACCTCGATAGGTGTGGCAACCGTTTGCTCAACCGTTTGTGCATCTGCGCCAATATAAGTGGTTGTTATATTAACCGTTGGCGGTGTAATTTCGGGGTACTGACCAATGGCCAGGTTAAGGATAGATAAAATACCGACGGCCACTATTACCAGCGAAATAACAATTGCGGTAACGGGCCTGCGTATAAAGGTATCTGCGATCATGCTGTTTCTGTTGAGTGTTATTTAGCCTGTTGTTGTCCCTGCTGTGCGTTGGGGTTGCCCAATACAATCTTGCCGCCGTTACGCAGGCGCTGGAAGCCTTCGGTAATCACCTTGTCGCCTTCCTTAACGCCGTCCAGCACCACCACATCCGCTCCCAGGTGAGGGCCGAGTTTAACTTTATGCTGTTTTGCGATGGTGTCCAGGCTCACAAAAACAAAGAATTCGCCCATTTGCTCGGTTATGGCCTTGTAAGGTATAACCAATTGCCGGCCCGATTGGTCGTTCAGTACTTTAACTACGCAACTCATCCCGTCTTTCAGCACATCGTCGCCGTTCGGGAACTCTACCCTTACGGTGGTGGTACCTGTTTGGTTATTCACTCCACGGTCTATCGCCAATATTTTGCCCGGCTTGTTGTAGATGGTTGATCCGTCAGACAACTGGAGCTTAAAAGTAGAATCGGTTCCCTTTTTTTGAAGATTGTAGAAACGGGCTATATCCTGCTCGTTCACCACAAAATCAACACCTATAGGGTGCTCACTCGAAATGGTATTCAATAAAGTAGTGCCGGGGCTTACCTGCGCGCCCAGCTTTACCTGCGATATGCCGATGCGACCTGTAAAAGGCGCCGTGATCACGGAGTAGGAAAGATCGGTCTTAGCTGATTCAACCTGCGCCTTGGCAGCCTCAACAGCGGCTTTGCTGGTTCCAAAAGTCGCCACAGCCTGGTCAACCGTCTGCTTTGCCACAGCGTCCTGCTTTTCCAGGTAAGTGTAACGGTCAACATCTTTTTGTGCTTTTACTAAATTAGCTTCTGCACTTGCCTGGTTGGCAACGGCCTGGTTATAAGCAGCTATGTATTTGCGGCGATCTATTTCGTACAGTTCTTTACCTTTGGCCACCACCTCGCCTTCTTTAAAAAATATACCGGTGATAAACCCGGATACCTGGCTCCGTAGCTCAACACTGTTCAGCGCCACTACAGTACCCTGGTATTCTTCGTAAAAAATAGCGTTCTGCTTTTTTACTTCGGCAACATTAACCGGTGTAGGTGGCAAAGCCGTCGGCTGCTTTTGAGGTTTACCGCAAGATGCCAGTGCAATCAATCCTGCTGCTCCCAATAAATATGTATATCCTTTTTTCATGTGCGTGATATTCAGTTTTGTGGTACGTTCAATGTTCCCAATGCTTTTTGCAGATCTATCCTTGCCGAAAGCAGTTGGAAGAGGGCATTATAATAGTTCAGCTCGGCTGTACGCAGATCGGCTTGCGCTATGATAACATCCAAGTAGGTTTTTATCCCCTCGCGATACTGCAGGCTTACCACCTTATACACATCCCCGGCGAGGCTTGTATTTTGCCGCAGCAATTGCCAGTTGGTATAATTGCTCTTGTAGCTCGACAGCGCCTCAACATATTCGGTATTAATGGTATTTTTAGCGTTGGTGATATCCAGGTCGTTACGGTCAACCTCCAATCTTGCCTTACTCAGGTTCTGCAAACGTTTGGTGCCCTGGAAGATGGGCAGGTTGAGCGTTAAACCCACATAGCCGTTGGGATAGTTATTGTTGTAAAGATTCGAAAAGCTGTTGCTCAAATAAACCAGGTTGTATGCTGCCGTGGCCGAAACCGAAGGCAAAAAGCCGTACCTGTAATAATTAACATTAACTTCATTAAGGTTCTTCTGTGTTTGAAGCAATTGATATTCGATACGCTTATTGTAATCCAATTGCTGATTGGTGTCGATGATCGCTTCGGTCTCGTAACGCGCACTATCATACGATAGCGCGATCTGTGCTTCCGCGCCTAAACCCATAATCTGCTTCAGGTAAGCCGTTTTGCTCTTGATAGCTTCCTCGGTCTGTTTGCGCGCCGCGATCGAATTATTGAGCGCGATGGTCGCCTGTTTATAGTCGGTTTTGTCTGATGCACCCGCCTGGTATCTCGAATAGGCATCTTTCAGGCTGCGTTGCAGGCGAGTAATATCCTGGTTCAATATATCGAGCTGTTTTTGTGATAACAGCACATCGAAGAATGCCTTGCTCACGTCCGACACCACATTGATCTGGCTGCTGGTGGTATTTTGCTTATAATATTGACGCGAGTATTTAGCCGCTTTTGCAGCCTGCAACACATCGTTATTATAGATCACCTGGTTAGCCTGCAGACCCAGGGTCGAGAAGTTGTTGATATTGGAGGTGGTTGAAGTTGGCGAAGCCGGTGTTGAACTGCCACCCGTAGAAGTTACCGGGCTTCCTTTAAAATAATAGTCATACAGCGCCGACGAGCTCACTTGCGGCAGCCATGCCGAAAGACTGATCCTGATATTCCGTTCATTGATGGCCTCGTCAATAGCCGACTGGCGAACTGTAGGCTGATTTTTTAGCGCGAAAGTGACACATTGCTGTAACGTAAGCGTCTTATTGCTTGTATCGGGTACAGCCTGTGCAAAAACACTAGCCGGCATCGCGGAAATGATTATACCGATTAACAGCAGGCGGTATTTATTTTGCATAAGGAAGAGTGATCTTTTTTAGTTACACAAATTAAACTGAATCGTTTGTTTAAATCGAAACATTTTTTTCGTGCAACAGCAATTATGGCATAATTATGAATAATACCCAATGCCCCACAATATTTTTACATAACCGTCACGAAATCAAATGCAAGGGCGCCATTTTTTGTGGCTTTTGTAAAAAAATGAAAAATAGTAAGCTGATTTAAACAAAAAATTTAATTAATTTGCCTAATGAGATTTTACATTCCCCAAAAAGTGGAAAGTAAACATTATCAGCTAGCTAACTTTGAAGTTATAAACTTGTTTACAAAAAATTAAAGCAGGGTTAATATACATGGGTAAAAAACTACATGATAGGATTGCGTTGTTCAAAGACGCAGATTTAGCAAGGGAAAGGGGAGTATATCCTTTTTTCAGGCCCATTGAATCCGGACAGGACACAGAGGTGATTATTGATGGCAAACGCGTGTTGATGTTTGGATCTAACTCCTATTTAGGATTAACCAATCACCCAACCATCATTGAAGCTTCTAAAAAAGCGATCGATAAATACGGAACCGGATGCGCAGGATCGCGATTTTTAAATGGAACGCTTGATATTCACATCGAGCTGGAAGAACAATTAGCCGATTACGTTGGTAAAGAGGCTGCGGTGCTATTCAGCACCGGTTTCCAGGTTAATTTGGGTGTGCTTTCGAGCATCCTTGCCAGCCGGAGCGATTATTTGATCTTAGACGAATACGACCATGCTTCTTTGATAGACGGCAGCCGCCTTTCATTCTCCCGTGTAATTAAATATGCGCACAATGACATGG
>Ga0206934_1247_pt1 | contig 13334 bp, 12 predicted proteins | sample Alteio_BWOrgHeat_16_FD_152932 | JGI IMG/M metagenome (GOLD analysis project Ga0206934, IMG submission 152932) | Enriched cells from forest soil in Barre Woods Harvard Forest LTER site, Petersham, Massachusetts, United States -... | ecosystem: Environmental > Terrestrial > Soil > Temperate forest >...
CCTTGCCCTCAAATAAGATCCAGCCAAATTTACCATCCATGCCGGTGGCTGTCACCAGGGTCGACCGCACCTCCGGGTTGTTCCAGGTAAGGCTACCCATCTGCAATTTGACGACTTTCGTATCCGGCAATTTCTTCGACCAGGCATCCTTGGTCAGGCTAAATCCGAACGAACCCACATCAAAATGCAGGCTCAGGGTATCCTGACCATTAATGATCGCTCTTACCCCGATAGCATCACCGGATGTTAGTGTAAAAGGTATGGTATCATGTGTTGCCGTGGTGTTTTTATCATGGCTTTCCAGCGGGATAGCGCTGGCTATCTGCGTGTAGCACGAATCTCGACCGTTGAGCAATATAATAAAATTGTATTTGCCGCCAGGTTTTACCTTCACCCTTATGGAGTCGATATCGGTATAAAAGGTAACCCATTTTGTTTTACGGGTCCGGTCAGCAGTATAAACATCAGGTCTTGCTTTCGGAGATAAGTTCCAGGCATTTTTATCAAAGTAACCGCCATCGTTGATCGACACATTTTTGGAGGTCGCTTTAATGACCGGCAATTTTGACTGCGCGAAGCAAGCCGTCATAGATAGCATCAATAATAACTGCATCAAATATCTTGCCGGGTACCAGGGCCTATTTGTGTTTTTCATACTACCGCTAACCTACAAAATCGGGGCAAAACAAAAAAGCCTCCAGGAAATTCCTAAAGGCTTTTGTTCATTCTATTTTAGGCCCCTCTCCTTCGCAGAGGGTTTGGGACGAGGTGATGAGCCTTATGGCTTCACCCGCTCGCCCGTGCCTTCAAACATACCCATCATGTTTGCCTTTACGTGGTCGTCGTCATCCTTCTTCTCCAGGTTAACGTTTACGTCGTAACCTTGCGCGGTAAAATAAAGCACCAGGCCCTTGTCATCCTTTTCAACTTTGGTTAAAGGAACCTCTTTTTTATCGGGATCAGTGAAAGAACCACCCAGTTTACCATCCTGCTCGGTAACGGTAAAAATGATATGCGTATCGCCATTGGGCAGACCCTTGAACAGGATATCCCATTTGCCTAAAAGGCTGGTTGGCGCACCTGCTGTTGCAGGCGTCGGCGGCGATGGCGGCGGCGGCGGTGGTGTTGTTTGCGCGTTTGCATTAACAGCGAACAGCACACAGGCAATAGCGCCTGCCAGGATCAATTTGATTTTTTTCATGTCAGCTTAAAATTTGATTTTATTGGATTGATTAATGTGTTTTTATCGGATCAATAACTCAAGCCCGCACCGAATTTATAAAGCGGATCTTTCGAGTCATAGGGCATATCTTCCTTTTGGTTGCGTACCGCTTCCATGGATGAAGGCAGCTCGATAGGCAAGTGGCCGCCCGGTTTGTATTTACCAAATACCACGTCCAGCAGCGCCGTATCGTTCGACCCAAAGTTGACCAGCAGCGCTTTGGCATTTTTACTGATCTCAGGTACAACAGCCGGCCGGTCAATATAAATATCGACAACCGTCGGTACTGTTTTTTCCAGGTCGAGGATATCCTGCAACGCCTGGCCCTTAAAGTCAAGGTCGCCCCAATGGAACATGCCGGCTATAAAATTGCCCTTGGCTTCCGGTATCGGGTAGTTTGGCGTTTGCAGCCTGATGATGGCAATATCAGCCTGCTTAGGGTCAGTTACTATAGTGCCGTATTGAGCGGCAATTTTTGGGTTGATATTTTTGATATAGATCTTCAGCTTATTCGGCGCCAATGGCAGCACATGATTATCGTTCTTTAGCAAAGTGATTGATCTGCGTTGCGCATCCATCCCCGCTTTCATAAATTCGGCGCTGCCTACTATAGCCGCTGCCTTTTTTACATCGACAAAAGGATTATCGAATAAGCCCAGCTGAAACTTCAAACGCAGCAACCTGGTTATTGACTCATCGATACGTTTTTCGCTCAGTTTGCCGTCCTTCACCAGTTTCACAATAACATCGGGCAGGTTTTCGCCGCCAAGCTGGTCAACACCGGCATCAATAATTTTCAGTACACGCTCTTCTTTGCTCAAGTTCTCAACGCCCCAGGCCCGCGCCGGAAAATTGATGGTGCCCAGCTTTGAGTCGGTAACCAAACCCCAGTCGGTACAAACCACGCCGTCGTAGTGATATTTTTTACGCAGAAGCTCGGTGATGATGGCTTTATTATAAGAAAAACCAACTTCAGGCACACCGGGTTGACCCATCGGCACGCCGTAGTAAGGCATGATAGCCGCAGTGCCCGCCTTAAAAGCAGCTTCGAAAGGTATCAGATGATAATTAAAATTATTTCCGGGATAAACTTCGCCCTTTTGAAAGTCGAAGTGCGGATCGAGCCCGTTCTTTTGCGGACCGCCGCCGGGGAAGTGTTTGGTCATCATGGCTACGCTGTTTTTGTCGAGCTTTTCACCCTGGTAACCTTTGATATAGGCCGTAGCCATACGCGATGACAAAGCCGCGTCCTCTCCAAAAGTGCCCGATATACGCGGCCAGCGTGGTTCGGTAGCCAAATCCACTTGCGGATGCAGGCCCTGGCGGATGCCAACGGCCAAATACTCTTGCCGGGAAATATCGGCAAATTGTTCCGTCAGCTTATCATCCCCTACAGCTGCCAGTCCCAGCGGATCGGGCCACATCGAAAAAGTTTTGGCCGACATGGCAAAAATACCGGCACTGCCCTGGTTACGCGGGTCGGACGCTATGGTAAGTGGAATACCCAGGCGCGTCTTTTCCTCATACTTCTGTATGCTGTTGTACCACATGGCCAAGGTGTCCGGCGCGGGTACGCCAAACAGGTTAAAGTGCGTGATGTGGTTTTTATCGATCTGGGTGATCCCGACCGGCGATATCGATGCCAGGAAATCCTTTGCGGGTTTGTCCTCAATGGAACCGTCGGCATTTACACGCACAGGCGAATAGAACATCATGCCGGCCTTCTCTTCCAGTGTCATTTTCTTCAGCAGGTCTTGCACCCGGTCTTCCATCGGTTGACGTGAATCCTCGTACACATCCAGCTGCCCGTTTTTGTTTAGGTCGCGGTAAGCGAAATTGCCTTCGGTTCTGATCAGCGTAGATTGAGCCATTACCGTATCGGGAAGCGTATTCCCTACCCGGCCATACGTAAAGGCGAACACCGTTGCCAGCGCCACGGCTCCTGCGGCATACCACAATAGTTTATTGGTTCTCATGCGAAAAATGGATAATTAAGTAATTGGTTTGTACTGTTTTAAATTTAAGATTTTAGTCGGAAACGACTGGCTGTTTTTATTTGTTAAAAACTAATAAATGAAGGTATGTAAAAGTTTTTATACATTTATTAAAATTTAATAAATAAATTGTCGATTGCGATCTGACGCATGGAAACCTTAGCCGAGATACTGGAATTTTTTCACAGGGGTTACGTGGATTACCGCCCGAACCTGACCATCGACTGCGCCATTTTTGGTTACCACGATGGCGCCCTCCAGTTGCTATTGGTTAAGAATAAGATCTTCACCAAATGGTGCCTGCCCGGCGGCTACGTACGTAAGGACGAGAACCTCGACCAGGCAGCGGCGCGTATCACAGCGGAGCGAACAGGCATTGAGAACCTTTTTCTGAAGCAATTTAAAACATTTGGCGAACCTGGCCGCAACAGCCCGCAGTCGGTGGATGTCGATCAGCTTTTTGAATTGACCGGCATTAAGGCGGGTGACCCGGGCTGGCTTGAAGGGGAGACTGCCTCGATAGGTTTTTATGCGATAACCGATATTGTTAACGCCACCCCACAGGCCGATTATTTCTCGAGCGAATGCCGCTGGTTCCCGGTGGATAAACTGCCGCCCCTCGGCTTCGATCACGACGAGATAACCCGCGAAGCGCTATTTACCATGCGCATGCACCTGTATCACTTCCCCATCGGCAAAAACCTGCTGCAGCAGAAGTTCACGCTCAAGGAGATCAAGCAGTTTTACGAGGTGATGTCGGGCAAACAGCTTAATGCTTCCAACTTTCCTAATAAACTCATCTCGCTGGGGCTCATCGTTAAACTGGATGAAAAATTAAAGATCGGCGCGCATCGTTCTCCTGCTTATTATAAGTTTGATGAGGAGACTTATAATAAGGCCCTGGCGGAGGGGCTGGTTTTGGCGTAGATTCGCTTATGCTATTTTCATCGATCGAGTCGGATATCTTAAAAATAGAAAAGGACACTTCTATTCATGACGAAACCAGCTTTGATAAACGTACCGATGCCCTCGACCTGCTCGAATCCGGGATCATCCCTTATCTCGACGGATTGCTCCAAAATGATGCCGCCAATAAAGAAGTATACCGACTAAAATCCCTCGCCGAAAAAACCAAAACAGAACTGGAAGCGATCGACAGTCAGCTGTTTGAACGCCTCCGCAAATCTGTCAGTACCGGAAATTGTAAAGGAAAAGCTTTCCGCGATCTGATCACCCCATATTTCGATCTATCAAAAAGTGAGCAACAGCAAGAAGGCTACGACAACCTCGATATCTTCATCAACCGCCTCCTCTCATCCGGCGATATACCCGAACAAACCAAAGCCCTGCAGCCCGAAATGGTATACTATCAAAAAACACCTGCCCGGCTGATCTTCCAAATAACCAAACAAACTCATTTTACCGACGGCGATGTTTTTGTCGACATCGGTTCCGGATTGGGGCAGGTCGCCATTTTATTCAACCTGCTTACCGGGATTCAAACTATAGGCATCGAGTTCGAACCTGCTTTTTGTAGCTATGCCAGTAATTGCGCCGCCTTTTTGAATTTACCTGGCATAACATTCATTAACAGCGATGCCCGCAAGGCTGATTACACGGCGGGCACCGTGTTTTTCCTTTACACCCCTTTTTGGGGTAAAATGCTGCAGGATATTTTGGAACGATTGAAGAAACTATCCCAGCAGCGTAAGATAACCGTCATCACTTACGGACCCTGCACTAAAGAGGTCGCCCTCCAAAGTTGGTTAAATATGGACGCCGGAAATGCTGACAACATCAGCATCCCGGCTATATTTTGCAGCCATTAAAGCTAAATCCGCCTCAACTCACCCCGACGACGCTACGCTGGTCAGCCCTCTCTTTGCTGCGCATAAAGAGGGCTTTGAAAACTTATTCGCACAGAAACCCTCTTTGCCGCTTGCGGCAGAGAGGGTGATCGAGCGAAGCAATGATCGGGTGAGTCGCCGCCGCGCTACGGCACAATCACCAATCGCTTCCCTGCGAGGTCCTCGCGCTGCCAGGCTTCGGCTATATTGGCAAGGGGCACCCGCTCAATGTCCATGTACAGCTTATCTTCCTTTATCCAGTTCCAGATGTTTGCCAGCTCTTCCATCAGCACCTCGTTCGATATTTTTCCAATACCCATCAGTTGCAGCCCGGAAGTACGCAGCGCAGCCGCAGGTAGTGTGATGTCGAACCCGGCTTTGCCGCCTATCTCGATGTAGCGGATATTCCGTTTGGCAAAACCAGCCTCGGTAGGTATAAAGGTTTTGATCAAAACTTCGGCCGGGTGCCCCCATAAAAAGTCGACCACCACATCATAGCCGTTCGGTCCTTCGGCGGCCCGGAATGCGTTGGCCAGCTGCTCATCGGGTTGATCCAGGCTGATCACCTCATCCGCACCCAGCTCTTTGATAAATTTCAGCGAACCGGGATTTCGTCCGGTGCCCACAATCTTGCCTGCGCCCAGCATTTTGGCAACCTGGATGGCTATTCTCCCTGAAACGCCCGTGGCGCCATTGATTAGCACGGTTTCGCCCGGCTGCAATTTGGCCGAATATTTCAGCGGCAACAACGAGGTAAGCGCCGAGGGCGGTATTGCTGTAGCCTTTGCCGCATCGATCCCATCCGGAACAGGTATAATATGTCCCGCTACCACCTTTTCGGCAAAAGCGCCGTAGGGCGGGTCGATGGCCCTGAAGCCAACCATCCGGCCATCTTCGGTCAAACCCACGCCATCGGTACCCACAACAGCCGGGAAATGAGGATACATTTTCTGGCTCGAGTAGTGCTTTCCGCTGGCTGTTCCCTTATCAAAGTTTTCTAAAACACTGGCTTTCACCTGCACGAGTGTGCCTTTACTTGTTGCTACCGGATCGGGGAAATCGAGGTATTGCGGTACCTCGCCAAAGCCATTAATTACTGCTGCTTTCATGTCTTTTTGTTTTTTAAACAAAGTTGGGAAGCAGCCGGCGGCCCGGCGATAACATTTGTTAAGAAGTGAGGTCAGCGGATATTTTCCCTGAGCGTCTTGTTGCGGATGCGGCTAAGGTGTACCGAGGTAACGCCCAGGTACGAGGCTATATAATGCTGCGGTATACGCTGTAGTATGTGCGGCTTCTCACGCAGCAGGTTCATATAACGCTGCTGCGGGGTGTCGCGGATGAACGACATAAATTCGCGCATGTAATGCAGCTGCCTTTCAAAAATGATGTCCACCATCTCCCTCAGGAAAGTATTGTCCTCGTACAGGTCGCTCATCATCAACTCATAATCTTTCTTATGCAGCACGTGAATAATGGACGGTTCGATGGTTTCAAGCGTAAACACGCTCGGGATATTCTTCCGGAAGCTATCTGCCGACGATACCACCTGGTTCTCGAACACAAACTGGCAGGTTGCATCCCGCCCATTGTTATTAAACCAAACCCGTATGCAGCCTTTTTCGATATAGAACGACCGCTTAGATACCTCACCCTCACGCAGCAGGATGGTTTTGGCAGGCACCTCCATGCGCCGGTACAATTTGATATACTGCTCCAGCTTACCCTTCAGGTGCGGCATTCGTTCTATCAGTTGCTCAAACATGGTAAGGCAATATACCAAAAAACAAAAATCCCTGTAGCTTATGCCGGAGATACCGCAGATCAGGGAATGTCATTTTTAATCCAGACTTTCTACAAAAACAACGCTTAACTTAACCAAAAAATTCATCGCAATGAAAAAGACCTGGCTCTTAACACTTTTTATCGCATCGCTCCTAATGGTAAGCGGTTACGCGCAGCAATCGGCGGGTTATCGCATTACCAAAACATTTCCGATCAAAAGCGACGGCGGTTACGACTATATCACTGTCGACAGCGCATCCAACCGGCTCTATGTATCCCATGGCAACCAGGTGAACGTGGTTGATAAAGTTACGGGGGACTCGATCGGGGTTATCAAAACCGACAAGGATGTTCATGGCATTGCGCTGGTGCATGCCCTGGGTAAAGGATATATCACTAACGGCGGCGCCAACAGTGCGCTGGTATTCGACCTGAAAACATTTAAGACACTTATCCACGTGCCAACGGGTCAATTCGCCGACGGCATTTTATATGATGACTTCTCCAAAAAGGTAATCACCTGCAATGGCAAAAGCAAAAATATGACCGTGATTGACCCCGCAACCGATAAGGCGGTAGCAACCATCACGCTCACCGGCTGGCCCGAAACCGCGGCAAGCGATGGCAAGGGAAGAATTTATGTGAATAATGCCGAAAAAAGCGAGATAGATGTTATTGATGCCAAAACGTTTAAGGTGATCAACAACTGGCCGATCGCCCCTGGCAAAAGCGCCTCGGGCCTGGCTATCGACCGCGCCACCATGCGCCTTTTTGCCGGCTGCGATAATAAATTGCTGGTTGTGATGAACGCCAATAACGGCAAGGTGATCACCACCCTGCCTATCGGCGATGAGTGCGACGCCGTGGGCTTTGATAAAAAACTGCGCACGGTTTACTCGTCAAACGGCGAAGGCACGCTGACCATCATTAAAGAGCAATCGGCAAACAAGTTTGCAGTGGTTAAGAACCTTAAAACCAAAGAAGGCGCCCGCACTATCGCGGTTGACCAGGTAAGCCATACGTTATATTTGCCTACCGGTGAGTTTGAGCCGAAAAAGGCAGGCGATTTTCGCCCGAAACTGAAACCGGGAAGCTTCCGGGTATTGGTAGTAAACCCCTGACTAAATAGCTGATAGGTGATCCGCGCCATTTCACCCCCCAAATCAAAAAGCCTTAAGCAGCTATGCATTAAGGCTTTTTCAATTTTTATCGCAGCGAACGCCGGTTTAGTACAAGCGGAACATCACTTACTGCCTAACCGCCCACGCCAACCCATCAGGCCCGCCGCCTACATCGATATGCCCTACCACAGTTAGCGTTTTAAGATCTATCACCGCCACATAGTTATCGGCAGTACAGCCAATAAAGGCACGTGAGCCATTCGGCTCCATCAATATGCCGGCCGCTCCGTGTCCAATATTTATTTTCTTTATTTCCTTATGCGATGCCGCATCATAAACCACGATGTCGCCATTGCGTAGGCTCGAGATCAGCGCGAGTTTTCCGTCGGGCGTAAACTGCAAACGGTTGGCCCCCAAAACTTTAGCATCAATTTTGTCTACTACCTTTTTGTTTGCCAGGTCTATCACCGCTATCGTACCATCGTCGGAAGCAGCGGTCCACAATTGTTTACCATCGGGCGAAACATCGAATCCTTCCGAGCCTCTCGAAACCGGGATAACGGTTTGTACCCAATCGTGGCGTGGTTGCGGTTTAAAACCCGGCGGAGGGCCTCCCGCTCCCGGCGCAGGTACTCCGGGTGGCGGACCTTGTGCTCCCGGAGGGGGGCCGCCAAAACCCTGTATCAACGTATCTTCCAAAATACTCACCGTACCCGAACTCACATTGGTTGTATAAACTTTTTTTCCGCCATCAGCTACATAAACCATGTGTGTACGGTTCTGCCCCGTTCCCATGGCCCAGTCAAATTTGCCCGTTGCCGGGTCAAGCCGCACAACTGCTTTGGAGCCTTCGGCCGTGAACCAAACTTTACCTTCGGCAAACGCTATCCCATGTGGCCCAAATAAAGGCTTCGTATCGATAGTTGGCAACGCCTTTTGATTTACCAGGTCGATCACATTGAGTTCGTGCAAACTGCCGCCACCGTAAATAGTGACATAGGCGGTTTTGCCATCTGCCGACGCAATAACCTCGTGCGGGTCGGAGCCAACCGGCGCTTTCGCAATCACTTTTAAAGTAACCGGATCTACGATAGCCAGGGTATGATTATTTTTCGACAATGCCAATAACGCATTTTTCGGTGTTTGCTGGGCAACGCCTTTTGTGGTGAAACAGATCGACAGCAGCAGCAAAATAGCTGCTGCGAAAAATCTCCATGGGGTATATCCTGTTTGCTTCATAACTGTTTGATTTGTTTAGCCTAATACAAATATACACGCGGATATTTCATCCGGGGCCCTGTACCGACCAGTAACAGAACAACATAGACGGGTGTAAGTTTTCAGCCGACGGGCATCCTGCGATCTGCCTGCGTGGACCTAATCAGACCGCCGTTCTCGAAGTTTGAAAGAAAGGTTTGCGCGGCTTTTCCTGCATACGTTTTTCGATCTGTGCGGCCATCCACTGGAAATATTCGCAGAGGAAAGGATCGTCGTTATTTTCTCTTATATCCAAAATAAGCGGCCGGCATTTCTTCCACATCTGAACAACATAGTCGCCCAGGGTCCTATCAATCAGGTCGATGCTGATGAATTTTTCGGCTAATAACAAGCCCATGTTTTCCATCTGCTGCGTAAACTGAAGGAAGCGCACCTGGTCGTCGACGCATCGCGTCAACCATTCCTCGCGCGTCGTCGGGAACGTGGCGAAGACCGTATGCCTCAGCATCTCCGCAAACTCCTTCGTCTGGAAACCCCGCAAGATATCCAGCGTCATCCGCTCCCTGCGGTCCCGCTCCGCCGACTTCATCTGCGCGATCCCGAAAATAACAGCTACCAGTACCGATAATGTAAGCGCGATGTTGGCGATGAGGGTGATGAGCTGGGTGTTCATTGGATTCAAATATAGCGAATCCTGATATTGATTAAAGTGTACGGTGCCGAACTCCTAAACCAGCGCAGGATAATAATATGTTAGCAATTTAATTTGCTGAAAATCAATAGATATACGTAGGTTTATATAAACCTGCTAAAAGGCTACAGAAAGGCCTTGTATTGCTATCCAACCATTTTTCACAACCAAAAACCAATTATTATGAGAAAGTTCAAATCCATTCTCCAAATCGCGCCTGCGATCATTGTTGTGGCGGCACTTTTTTCGTGCGGCGGTTCATCAAGTAAAAAAACGGGTGATTCGACGGCGAACACCGGCACCGACACATCAAAAAAAGCGGCTAACCCAGCTGCAATGGCGGCGCCATTTGATGTGGTCGACGTTATCCATCCGGTAAAAGACTATGACAAATGGCGGCCCGTTTTTGACGCCGATTCTACCAACCGTAAAGCCTGCGGCGGGCAGGACCTGGCAGTTGGCAGAAATGTTGACGATACCAACAGTATACTTGTAGTGGTTAAGTTTTCGGATGTTGCCAAAGCTAAAGCAATGATGGCTGATCCGAAGCTTAAAGAAGCCATGGACAAAGGCGGTGTAATCGGAAAACCCGATATAAACTTCTACCACATAATCAGGTTCGGTGGTAATCCTGCCGCAAAACAGTTCATGGTCATCAATCATAAAGTTAAGGACTTTAATGCGTGGCTGAAGGTTTTTGATGCCGAAGGACCCGCCAAGCGCGCAAGCGAGGGGTATGCTGATATAGCACTGTCCCGCGGTATCGACGACACGACCATGGTGCACCTTGCATTCGAAGTGACCGACATGGCCAAAGCTAAAGCCGCCATCACCTCCGCCGACAAGAAAAAACTGATGGAGAGCGCCGGAGTGATAGGGAAACCGGATATCAGGTTTTATAATAACACGGCAAAATAGTTTGCAGAAGCTCTTATTTCAAGAAAGCCCCCGGACGATTGTCCGGGGGCTTTTTGGATGTTATGCTGAATCTCCCGAAGCATGCGGGTAAAGGCCTTTAGCTGCGCATCACCGCTAATGCACAGTAAGCAATGCCCAACGCACATGCTTCGGGAGCCTCAGCGTAACACCCTTTTTCTTCTGCCCGAGCCGCCCGCAGAGAATTCCAACAAGGGCGAAAGGGGCTTTTCGTATCAGCCGATATGGTCAGTTTATTGAAATCGGCACAGCTAAATTTTCCCAGAGCAGGGAAAAACCTTTGTCGCCGATTACAAAAGTCATACGCTCCTTAAATTCTTTGGCTTTTTCGGACTTAACAGTTACGGTCAGCACATCTTTTGCCGGGTCGTCATTAGCCGATCCGTCATCCTTAATACCCCATTGCGTAGTTTCTGAATTGAAGATCACTTTCCACTCGCTTTCGCCTGGCATAGTGAAAACGCTGTATTTACCGGCATGCAGCACTTTGCCGCCAATGTTAACATCCTTGCTGGTCTCAAAGGTAGTCGCCTCGTTGGCCCCGGTGCGCCACAGCGCATTGTAGGGCACCAGCTCACCCCATATTTTTCTGCCCCTTACCGAAGGGCTGCCATAGTTTATTTTGATCTGTGCCCCGTTAACGGTACCGCTTGCAGTTTCGCGCGGGCTTTCCTGTGCAAATGCTACCGATGCTGTAAGCAATAAGCAGGCAAAAAAGCCTGCGATTTTTACGATAAATGCTGTTTTCATAACGTTGTTTTGAATTGAAAGTGAGTTTCTTTATTCAAAACTAAGTCAATTAAGGATCGGGTATATAACCCATTTGGGGTGGATTTTGTGCGGCCAACCTTCGCTTCTCATACTCGTTTAAGAGTTAGCGCTACTCTTAAACCAGTGGGGGGGATAAAATGCGGGCGTTCGATGTCGCCAAAGCGGTATCGTGTTGCCATTTGGCGGAAAGATAACGGTTATATTGAAATTATGTGGTTCTCTGCCGCACAGAGTGCTCCATTTACTTGATGATTTAAGAGCGCTGCGCTGAACTCTTAAACCAGTGGGAAGTACGTATTGAGAGACTAAATACTAATTCATCCCCCTATAATCCAACGGCGTCTGCCCCACCCGCTGTTTAAACAGCCTTGTAAAATGCTGCGGATATTTAAAGCCGAGCTCATACGCCACCTCACTTACCGACTTATTGCGGTCGAATATTTTCTCCTTCGCCACATCCATCAGCTTGCTTTGGATGTATTCCTGCGCCGACTTACCCGTTTCCTTTTTCATCAGGTCGCCGAAGTAATTGGGGGAGAGGTGCATCTGGTCGGCGCACCAGGCTACGGAGGGCAGGCCGAGCGTTTGCGGTTTGTCCGATGTGAAATAGCCGTTGAGCAAGCTCTCAAATTTTTCAAGGATGCCTTTGTTCATATGATCGCGGGTGATGAACTGGCGGTCGTAAAAGCGGATGCAATAATTCAACAACAGTTCGATATTGTTGGTAATGAGCATCTTGCTGTGTTTGTCGATCGGTTGTTGAAGCTCCATCGCAATTTTCGACATACAGTCAAGCACAATCTGCCTTTCGCGTTCGGATAAGTGAAGTGCTTCGTGCACCTCGTACGAAAAGAAGGAATAATCCTGTATATGTCGGCCCAGCGAGGTGCCGCGGATCAGGTCGGGATGAAACACCATGGCGTGCCCTTTAGGCTGGTAAAGCTCTTCCGAACTCTCGATGCCGGCAATCTGCCCCGGACCTACAAAAACCAAGGTGCCATCGCTATAGTCATAGTAATTGTTACCATAACGCAGGTCGCCGCATTTCACATCCTTCAACATCACAGCATAGAAGCCAAAGTACGATCTTCTGAGCTTCCGTGGCGCTGCTTTTGAGTAATCCACCACAGTCACCAGCGGGTGCAGGGTCTCGTGGTTGTTGAATGCATTATACTGGCTGATACTGTCAAATCTGAATATCTCTTCCATAGCTTTTCGCTTTATCTTACTCAAAACTACGGCTTTTACCAGCAGTTGATGCATGCCGCAAAACACATCAGTAATATTGGTAGGTAATACCGTAATCGGTATAAGATCGAGCCCGGAAATATGGCTCAACTTTGTCCTGTTCAATCGACATACGGCTAAACATATTTAAAACATAAAATCATGAAACCATCATGAGCTACAAAAAAACGAACTACGCTCATGATAGTTTCATTACCATTAAAAAACAAATCAAAACAATGAAAAAAGCAATAATCATTATGTTACTGGGCATTGGCAGCATACAGTTGGCAGCCGCTCAGGCAAGCTTACCTACCAGGCTCGCTCCGGGTGGAACAAAAGAAGAGCAGGAACTACTCGATCTCTCTAAAGCCAAATGGCAATGGATGGCAAACAAAAGTGTAGACACTTTAAATACACTGTTCGACGAAAAATGTGTCTTTGTTCATATGGGAGGAAGCTGGGGAAAAACCCAGGAATTGAATACGATCAAAGGCGGTATGATATGGTATAAAAAAGCGGAGG